>Ga0214544_1003620_pt1 | contig 31714 bp, 19 predicted proteins | sample CNSS3metaG_FD_160074 | JGI IMG/M metagenome (GOLD analysis project Ga0214544, IMG submission 160074) | Root nodule microbial communities from cowpea collected in UCLA plant growth center, Los Angeles, California, USA - CNSS3 | ecosystem: Host-associated > Plants > Roots > Nodule | place: USA...
TTCAAAAAATCCAGAAGCTGACACGTGGCACCCCATTTAACACCGTTACTCTACCACTAACGGAAAGGACTTGATTGGGTCAAATTTCCCAAAATAGGGACCAGATTGAGATAAAAAATAATTGAGGGACCAAATTCAAATTTTGCTACGAAAATGGGGACTAAAAGTATAATTTAACCTTCTTTTTTCTATAAAGTGTATAACTACATATTAATGCTTCAAAGTTATTCTTTTATATGTATCTAGTATTATGTTTCTTTAAAGAAATTATAAAATAATTTTTGAAGAATAATTAAAATGCGTGCACATTGGGATTTGGGCATGAGTGTGAAAGTGAGGTTATTTTGGTCATTACGAAGCGGCGGAAAAATGTGTTGTGGGGTAAGTGATTTGAAGGGACATTGGTGAGTGAGTGATGAAATCAGAGCAATGGTGGCTTCAAACCAAACACTGTCTCTCTCACTCTCACATGTCTCTTCCGCGGAAGCATATCCACTTTTCCAATATTTTCAAACCCTGCAACTTCTATTTCCACCTTTCTGCCATTCCATTTTTGCCCTTTTTTTAAAAAGACAAAACTTTCTGTTTCTCCTATTTTTTTTTTTATTTCAAATCAATTTAAGATTTTTATTTTCAATACACTGGATATGAAGTCGCATTGTATTTTGTTGAATCAATTGCCGTGGATCAATTGTTGATGGTAGAAATTAGGTAAATTAATTTCTCTCCATTATATTATTAAATACAAATAATTATATTTTAATTTGATTATAGTTTTTAATTAGAAATATTATATTCAACCATTACTTTAAGATTAAAAAATGAGTTTGAATTTAAAGTAACCTTTTTATGATTACATCAATATTCCTTGAAGTTAACATATTTATATTATTTTACTCGTTAAAATAGTTATGTTTTAAAGTTTCAAATAAAAAATACGATATTATGTAAATTAAATATGTAGACCAATCGACATAAAGTTATTTTAACTTAATTTAATTAATCTATAATATTTATGTGTTGTTCATGAGATCCTGTTTAAATTGAAAATGGGTTTTAAGGAATGTTTGATTATCATATGTAAATATAAAAACTATTTTACTGTGTCATTTAGAATTCTCTATGTAGGGGTTGGTTTAGATTATTTATTATAATCATTATTTGTGAGGATTAATTTGAGGTGATACATGAAAATTGTGCCTGTTTAGTTTACATGATTTGTGATGATTTCTAACAGAAGTTTGAAAAAAACAATGAGGAAAAAATGATAAATGTGTGGTAATTGTTTACATTCAACATTTAATTATTTTTAAAAATAACCTTATTTATTTATTTTTATAACTATTATTGACAATAAATAAAAAATATTTTTAAAGGTAACTTATTTTCATTCTCTCAAATAATGTTTTTGAACAAAAATATTTAAATTTTTAAAAGTGCAATTTTGACATTATATTATAAAACAATTTATCAGCTTTCATCAGTTCAGAAAAATCAATCATATCTACTAGTAAATTTTCTACAAAAATATGCTATCTTTTTATTAAACTGAATCACATTCCATTCCATTCCATTCATTTTCTCTCCAAATCAATATTTGACTTTACACACTCTCATCCAAATAAAGTAAAAACAAAGTTTCTAAATTGTCTATATCCTAGTAGCCTTTTACCTAGAGTAGTTCGTCTTTGGTCACGTGAAAAAGAAGTGTATATATGAAATTTAGTACAAATATTTCGTTTAAACTTCAGATCTCGTCTATTTTGAAGCGTAGAAGAAAATAATAAATTTATTGGTTATATAATATCATAGGAGAGAGACAAATATGTATGATAAGTGTTTATAAAGGCAATAGCTATAGTATTGTCCCATTAATCAAGGGACTATGAACGAAAATTCATGGCACCAAAATTCAATTATTTTCAACATTCTTGACATGGAGAAAATCTTATTTAACAGAAAAATTTTATATTTTAAAAACAATCTACGTTTAATAAAACAAAATAAAAGAACCGTGAACGTTCTTTCAAATTTTTAAATGTTAAAATTGGTTAGGATTGATCGTTTGTCACCCAGTCAAAAATTATAAACATCACGATTCCATCATAACAATTGAGGTTACATGCGACATTTGATTCTGATACTAATTTTTAGGATTAATCATTTATTACTAGACAAAAAGTTATAATCATTAATTTAAAACACAACTCCTTTTATATAAAAGTATAATCGTTTGAACGCCACGGTTTGATTGTAATCCGATCTACTTGATCTTTGTCATAAAATAATTAATGTCTCATGTAAGGAAAGTTTTGTTTGAGGCAGAGGAGATATAAGCACAAAAGAGAAAACAAAAGAAGGTGAAGTAGAATGAAACGAGGATGTATGAATTGAGGCAAAGGCTGGCACAAAGGTGAGTTGAATTTATTTAAAATGTTTGAGCTTTTGCAGTAATTGAGTGTATTAGTAATGGTACATCAGTAGTAACGTCGAGTGTTGAGAATATCTGAGATGCAGGGGATACAGAAAAAAGGTGGTTATGGTTCAACACCAAATCTACACTTTACTCATTGTTTCACCGTACCATATCAAGAATATCATGTGCATGCCTCAGTGGTCCCTCTAACCAAAAAGTTTTCTCTGCTGCATAAAGCAATCTTGCTCCAACACTTTTCCCCGCTTCACTCTTTGCTTGTGACCCAACTCAATCCTCAATACTTTCTATATTCACCATTCATTTCAACATTTTAGATAATTAACAAACCTTATTTTCAATTAAGGTTTCATTAGGAGATATTTAAAAAAATTCACAGTTCCTATGTTGGGAGCAGAGGAACTTCAGTTAGAGGTGGTCCTCATGGTGGCAACTGAGAGCAGGCAGAAACATTTACAATAGCTATCACTTTCAATCCAAAACAGTTTCTTGTACTAATCAACTTCCAACATTCCTATCACCCATGCAAAAATCTTCCCTACCTGCCTTCATTCATCCATCGCCATCTCCGATTCATTTTTTTTTTTCACTTAAACTTATACAACAAATACTAATGTACAGTAACATCATTTCATGGTTGTGAATGTCAGTGCATTGAATTGGTTCTGCGATTTACTCGCATCACACATTCATCACACTTGTTTGTTTGTGATTCCATAGGTTTGCATTCTAAAGAATTTTGCGCTTTCTTTTTGTTAAATTTTGCGGTAATAAGCCAACTATCAATTTTACTGTTTTCAACACATCATTTTCTGGAGTTATATTTTTGTCACCTTCAATTCACTGCTGCATGTCACTCATATTTTCAATTCTTGACTTGCCCATTCCAATCACGCCATTTTTGTTAAATATAAAAAAAAAACTAAAATGTGCTTATTATATTAATAATAAATATAACTACTGCCGCCAAGTTAAGAATTCAAACATGGGAACATTTCCTCCTAACACCCATATAAAATGTGCTAAACTTTCATACTTCCGTGGATAGGAAATTACAAATACATTTCCTAATATTTTCTCAAATCATATTTTGATTTAAAACAAGTACCTTATTTGATTTTCATGACTTATACAATTTATTTCCACTTTTGAAATCATTGTGTTGGAGCTGTTGATATTTGGTACAAATCTGTTAAAGGAAGTTGCAGCGGATAATATGAGAATCTGAAATCTGAACAATTTTTGTCCAGCTCAGCTGATGGTACGAAATTAAGATGTTTTTTATGGTTACGTTATAATAATGATGTCAGGCAGTGTAACGATGAGAGTAGGTCAAATTACCATCGAGACCCTGTACTCAAAATTAAGTCTTTTGTTAATGTAATGTTCCGTAATCCACATAAAGTCAAGCAATACAAAAGTAAATTAAATAATAAATCAAAAATAAATTAAATTTGGAAGTATCCTTAAAACTTAAAAGTTGAGCACTGTTTATCACTCCTCTCCTTTTATAAATTTAACTCATTACAAAACTTAAATAAAAAAAATAAAAAAGTATAATATTTTTATCAATTAAAAAACCCTCATCTAAAAAATTTTGCTTTTAACCCCGAATCATACAATTAAACAATTAAGAAAGAAAGAAGAAGCCGCGAATAGAAATTGTAATAAGTTCATTAATATTTTACCATTTTCCAGCCATTGGGATTTGATTTCAGATTTAAACAACTATACATCGAAATTATAAAGGCACTTTACCCAAAAAAAAAAATATACTTTTACACATAATTGGTACTATCTTTCGTTATTTTTTACTTTAATTTTTTCTTGTTTATATTTTTTAAAATTATTGATGTCAAATAATTTTTTCCATTATAAAGTAATAAATTTGTGTGTTTTCTTCGGTTAAACTTAACTGGATTTTTCCTTTTCTTTTTCTAACTTATCCTCCTGTTTTGTCATGCGAAGCATTGTTTTCACTATGATCTAGCTATAGGTTAAACCTTAGACACTTTTTCATAATTTGGCTGCATATTTTATAAGTTGAAGAGACAGAGCATAGGTATATACACATGTGTTTGAAAGCAACTGGTCCATGAAATACCCCACACTAACTCATAATGTATATAAGATGATGATAGAAGAACAGCACTCAACATGAGCGAACAATGGTTGGAAGTTTCAGGAGCACTTTCCGTGACTGTTGTTTAGATTAGAATTTGGAATAGCCATGCTGAAAAGTGAATTCAAATTAATGGGTAATTTTGTAGGGAAAGGAAAGAATGAGTGATGAAAAGTGGGAGCATGCAGGGGGCCCCAAAAGCCAAAAGACACAAGCTCCAACCACTTACAACTCACATTTTCACTGCTATGTGACTATGTCCTGCACACACACACACACACAGTGAATTTTATTTGCGTTCGTCAGCTAAAGCACCAAAGAAACCAAAATAAAGGCAGTGTCGAAAATGGGGTAGAGTGAGTTTGGTGTTGCGTTATAATTACGATCCCATGGTATTCATGGAAGCGTGTACGCTAAAAGTGTCTGAAAACTTGGAAAAAATTTCCTCAGTTTGGTCACTGCTGATTTTTGAACTGCATAAAAAAAATGTCCCAAAACTGGAAAATTGAGAAAGATTGTGATATGACATTGCGTGAGCAAAGGCAATTAAGCGAGGCCAAATTAAGTGTGTGATTTTGACTGCTTCTCTATCAGCTTTAATGCGAACAGAGTAGTGAGAAAGAAAGCGAGATTCTTGATGGGTTTTGAATATCACAATCACTTTTGTTTTTTGTTTTTGTTTGAAGTGAAAGGGTTTTGGGGGTCTTCCATTGATAATAATGTGTGGCATAGTTAGGTAGTGAGCAGTGAAGTTGGAAGGATGAGAAATTGGTTGAAGCAGTGTACTGAAAAAGGTTGGATGAAAGTACGTGGTTGTAAATATCATCATGCACTAGTGCCATTGCGCAGTAATGTGTTGGGGCCCTTCGCACTTCAACTCGAATCTTTATCATTTTTCTACTCAAAACTATCTCTTCTAATCCCAAATCAATTCCAACCATTTTCTGGAATCCCAAATCAATTCACACTGCCATTTTTCTGACACTTTATGCCTACATTCGGATATCATCAATCGCGACCTAACATTGCCCTTCACCGTTCAAATATGTTACAACAATTAAAATATCACGTCTTCACAATGATGTTAAAAATTTAATATAAAGACGTATAAATCTATCATTTTAAAGTGTGTTGAGTTAAGAAGATATTAATGTTTTATGCAGTTGAGCTCGTATCTCACTAATATTATATTTCTCTGGTAAAACTTTATGTGTAAACTTAACAAATAAATGTTTGTAATTATATAATAAACTTTGAATTTATTATTTTCTTGGGTAAAAGGTTTGTCAAATATAATAGAATCTGAAATTATATTTCTAGCATTACCATTAATATCTTTTTCACAATCCTGGTTAAAAAGCCTTCATTCTCGCACCTGATATTTGCCTGCTTTCTACATCACTGTTTCAATGAAGTACGGTTGTCTTTATCTTTCAAAATAAATTCTCATTTTTAATAAATAATTTATCGATTTTGTTTGCTTTTGGTTGGAATCTTGATCTGAGTACACAATGTCTTGAAAATGTAGAGTATGTATCTAATTTATATAAATCTACTTATCACAAAATTATGAAAGGTTAGAAACAATGCAGAAAATGGTATTAACCGATGGGTTTTTTTTGTGTTCATAATGGAAAACTGTATAAATTTGACATGAGTTTACCCATATTTACACCATTTTTAACCAAAAACATCGAAATATTAGATTTTAAATTTTATGTTTATATCATGTTTAATTTTATTATTTTTATCTGATGTAGAATTAAGAATCAAACTTAAATTATAGTCACAATATTAAGTAATTCACAAGTTATTTTACAATATATTGAATTAACACTATAAGAAACCATATACAGTATATTGAATTATGTTACTAATATGTTTTTATGTGTAAAATAAAAAATAAATAAATACAATAAAATAAATTAAGAAAGGGAGGTGTTTAATAAGAAAAACGAGTAAAAGTACAAAATAATCTATTATTTTTAAAATTATTTATTTCGTCTTCTATTATTGGTTTTATAAATAAAAAATAATAGGAAATTGGAGAACAACACTTTTAGAGCCACCCTAAGTAGAAGCTACGCCGCACTGCTGTCGGAAATTCGATGGCACCGCACTTATTAATTCGTTTTTGTCATCAAGTTGTTGTAAATTGTAACTGTAGCACCGCTATTACTATATGCACCGCTCCTACCATTTCATTATTTTCCCTATCTTTTTCATTAATCATCAACAACCACCATACAATGCAATCATCATTTCATCATTTTTACTCACCACTCATTATTATTCTTCCTTTTACTCACCACTAAATCAACCTTCTTACATCATTTTTTTGTTGCTTTCAAACTGGTATCATTTACTACCAAATAATACTATATTGCACTTTTTAAATTAAGGGAGATAGCTAGATTAATTAATATTATAGAATTAAATTTTATTTTTAAAAATTTGTATAATCGATTAATAAATCAATGAATATATATTTCATTAATACACTTCACAATGAATCATGGTAATAAAAATATTAAAACATTAGAGTTTAATACTGATTTGTTTTTTTTTTTTGGATTGCTGCCGAATTTGAATGATATCCATAAAACATATAAAACAGTTACTTCTTTCTACATCGTCTATACTTAAGAAAAAAACAAATTGGTGTGATCAAGTATTTTTCCTTGATGAGAGTTTGCTTATTATGGTAGCTAAAAGTATTGTTAATTATTTAAATTTTCTGATCAAATATAAATAAGAATGTTTCTAAAATAATTAGTCTTTTCTTAGTTTTCTAAATAAAGAATGTAATAAGCGACAAATAACATGACAAAAACAAGACAAACTGAAACAAAATAAAACACAACCATCATGGTAATTTTAGCAGACATATGACATGTAAAACAACAAAAATAAAAATGAATAGTACGATGGTACATTTTCCATCAATGAAAAAAAATACAATTTTTTTAGTTTAAGAAAATATTTTTAGCTTTTCATTTTCTTGAATATCAACTACGAGAGTGCTATTTTCTATTCTTAACTCTCTCTTTTTGTTATAAAAAAAGTAAAATGAAATCAACTGTTTACTCATTTTCCATGTAGACTGTTGAAAATGAGAAATAAAAAAAAGAAAAGAAAAAAAGGAAATATGTTGTGGTCAAAAAGAAAGAAAGGAAAACATCGAAACCACCTTAACTTTGTTTTGTTGTTAATTATAGAAATGAATTTTAAATAAGAAGTGTTTGACTTTTGTGTTGGGCCTATGATATAGAGAAGAGGAAGAGTGATGTGAAAAAGCAAAAAGGAGTGAAGGAGGGAACATTTTGACCAACAACAAATTCTTCAAACATTGAAACATGTGATGTGAGTGAAGTGTTAATAATTGCCTAACAATTACTAGACTCAATTATTTAATAGAGAAGCATGGTTACTTAACAATCATCTTCAAACCTTATAATATCTACTGCAACTCTAGGCTTTAGGAACAACAAAATGAGGTCCCATTATTATCATCATATGGATAAAGACATTTTAATTTTTTTTTTCTCTTCTTTTCAAATTTTACTGGTTTTATTTTTACTTTTTTTTTTATTGTATTCTAAGTTACGTTAATTATGATATTTTAAAGTATATTAAAAACAGTGTAACTTGAAAGTATGACTGAGAAACAGTCAAAATTAAAAAGAGAATTAAACTTCAATATTTATACAGAAATTCAAAATAATTATGAGAAGGTGAGTGGACTGGTAGGGAGGCTTTTGGAAAGAGTAATATTATTAGCACATTCTCTTATACATTTCAATTTTTTACTAACGATTATTAAAAATTATAACTTCTTTAAAATGTTATTTTTCTCCAATGATTAGCTCTCATAACTTTGCATGTTTTTAATAGTTTTTTTTTTAATTAATAATAAAATAATTATTAGTTTCAATAAAAACCAGATGAAGGAATGAAAAAGGGAAAGCAAATTTCATACCAAAAAAGAATGCAAAAGGCCCAGATTTTGATTTTTTATTTGGGCCTGACAATTTTCAGAAGTTTCAAAATGGTCGTTCCACATGGGTCATAATATCTTGCAGTTACAGAATACGAATAATCCATTACCATGTTTTTTTTTTTTTATTTTACACAGCGGTGGAGATAATATTTATTTTGTTTTCCCACGACATTGTTTACTAGGCTTTTATTACTTGTTTCAAGTTTTTTTTAATGGGAAGAGGAAAATAAACATTTCTATGTTCCTTATGTATTATGAATTAATCTCTATATTTTACATTGTTTATATTGTCGTGAGAAAGAAGTAAATATCTGATATTCTCATGGAAAAGAAAGTCGTTGCCTATTAAATAGTATCTATTTCCATCAAATCTTTCTCATTTTTTTTTATTGAAATAATATTATTTTAAGGGTTTATATTTATTATTATTGACAATTAGAAAATAATAAAAGCAAAATGTGCAAAGTAAAATAAGGAAAATGCATTTGGAGGAACCTGCAACACAATTAGTCTACCATTGCATCACTATCAATAATCACTATTTCAGCAGCGCCATATTAATGCTTAGACAAACCCTCAAACTCCACAGAAACAGGTTTTCATAACTGCATCAGCAGGTTTCAGTCCCCAACTTCGGTCTCTGCAAAACTATAAAATTCATCACAAACATAATATACAGATGCTCCAAACGTGATACATGCTATAAAAAGCATACGGTATTCCTTTCCCCCTGAATAGAAACTTTTTCTTTTTCGGTAAAGTGAAATCCAATTACAATAAATCACAATAACAATCTTAAGAAACCCAAACTAATTACACACACACTCTGAATATCAGAAAAGAACATATCCAGAGGGTGGCTGTGTTGCTGAAACACCAGAATTGTATCTATCACCTATAGCATAGAGCCTATGCCGCCAAGCAGATCTGCAGGGCAGTTTTTTCTCCTATAGATATCCCGAGTTCCACCTTTGGAGGCTGATTAATGAGGCAATTGTGGATTGAAGTGTTGATCTAAGTTTACCATACCATGCATCCACAACAGAAGAGTGGGTCATGTAAGCACCACACGCGTCAAGCATTTATCTCTGAATTGCATTGGTGCTCCCTGCTGCAACTTCTTCTACCCCAAAACATGCTAGAGCAAGTTGTTTTATCCAATCTTGGCCCTTCAATTTTATCCTGATCCATTGTTGATGCTTGAGAGTGATTAGGTGATTCATCTCGTGTTTCTACTTCTCGGGGTTCAAATGATGGACATGGACCATCGTTGCAGGTACATAAGGGAATTGCCATAGATGGGAATGGACTACAAGTGACGGGGCAGAGTATTTCTGATGGAACAGAAGCTACACGATTTCTTCCAATGTCAGGTGTACGAGAGATGGATGGCTGATCTAGGTCACGTGGATGTAGCATGCAAGGGGTACACAGGCCCAAGGACATGTGTAACTTATTTTCTTTTGCTTGGGAACCTGGTAACTTGACAAAAGAGATAACTCCATGTCTACAGAGAGGGCAAGGGATAGAGCCCGGAGGGCCAACCATTTCAGAAGAAACATTGTTTGTTGAGCAAAGATAAAGCGCACATCTTACACAAAGCTCATGCCCACATCCTGCAAGTATGATCTAATGGTATCACTTAAGCTGTTGTTCAAAAGTGAATACATTTTTCAAACTCTAATACCAGAATCTTGAAAATTTGTCAAGGAAAAAGGAAGAAAATATGGTGTCAGAGGATGAGAAGCTGCTACACACACAGGTGTGGTAGCTTATTATACTCTGAATGATATTTCTGACTGTAATTTTTGGATTCTGGAAAGTAGTCCTTACTTCCTAGCATAATCAATGTCTGAGGAAGTAGGAACTGGGTTCACTTTTAACTGATGCAGTTCATTATATATTTACAAACAGAAGGCAAGCAACATATATTCAAAAGATAAAGAATGCAGTACCTTCAGCAGCCACTGAACAAGGTCTCTCCAGACATACAGCACAAATGTCAATCTCATCAGAGGAGGTTGTAGATGATTGTAACCCATACTCTCTGCAGTTATTTCAAATCAATCTTAGCCATTTTTCATCATAGGAACGAGTCTTCTCCTATTGTTAGTATTTATGAACAAAAATATCCTTGAGCTAACATATAAATTAACAAATTTGTCATGCTAGGTTAGACAACGCAACTAGATTTAGTTGCAGTAGATTTCATAAATAAATTTTTGCAGTAAAGACAAAATGCAAGATACAATTTACTTTCAAAATATTGGGTCGTGTCCATAGACATTTCAAAGTTTCATTCAACCTACATATTTTTTATATTATCAATCAATAGAAGGTGCATCAAATGGCAACTATAGCAGTCTACGCAGTTCTGATGTAATATTCAACTTCTCAAGATTACGCTCATTTGCATTGCTTACTGTTCAAAATTCACAGGAATGAACTATATTATTTTTCCTAGACTATTTAACCCAATTCCACTATATAGCCATTCCAACATTCTTTTATTTCCAAATACTTCCCATCGAAACCTTCAATTTCCATTTCAATAGAATTCCCCCTATGCTAACCACAGATAAATCTATAAAGTTATTTTCTCCGTGCAATTTTTAGAATCTAAATCCTTTCCCATCAGCATTAATTACACCTGACTTCCTTCGTTTATCACTTTTAATGATAATTCAAGAATCTAAAGTTTCTGGGGTATTTACAGAATTGAACATTGACTGTCATAACTTTTGTATTCTTTGTCTAATCACCGACTCACATCTCCCTAATCACTAATCACCGCCTCATCCTCACACTACCTGCACTGCTCTATTACTTTTCCACCGCCTGCACCGAATGCCACTCACGGATTAACTCCGGAACTCATCAGGTACAAGCCTTTTTCACTCCACACACAATCACTATTGAACTATTAAACTGAATAATTTCTACCCCTTTATTATTATCAAAAGTTGGGGTTTTTATAACCCAGTTTACAACATATTAGTTACAACTCACTAACTGAATGAAAAAGAGTTAGAAAACCCTAATCTAACAAAAGGTTATAACATTGACATTGGAGAGAGAAACCAATCAAAGAGCAAATATAGATGTCCACTCATAATTCCAAATAGTCGTGGAAATTGAAAAGGCATGGTTTCTCTTTTTTTTAATCTTACAAAGTGAACCAAAGTTTAATGAAGGTTGTCTGGTAATATATAATTCATTTCTTTAATTATGTGTAAATTAAGGTTCCATACTGATGGGTCCACAAGTTCTCCTTTCCTTATCTAAATGAGGGTTGATCAAAGTTACACAAGCCTACTTGCATGCCTTACCTAAATTACTTTACTTTTATTTTCAATGGGATTATTGTTCCAAATAATCTGCAAAAAATATACACAGAAATCTTTCACTAGTTGTATGTTATTTTCATTACCTATATAGATTTCCACATGAAAAGTAGTTGGTTGGAGAAACAGAAACAGAGGATTGCAAAATACCTAGCTATGTTGAGCACACTCATGAGAGGCAAGGACAAGTAATTTGAATGAGAGAATGTAGGTACTGTGGTATCAGAACTGGGTGCCAGTAATTGTTCAAGCCAGTGACGCCCCCACATCCTAGCAATATCAAGAGGAAGCCACCTAGGGGTAAAAGGTTAAAATTTGTATCAATATGATATATCAAGCAAGTCAAAGTTTCCACTAAATAAACATTCATAATATCTTACCCATTGCAATTTAAAGCCATCCGACTTGCACCTCGTGCAACAAGGATCTGAAAAGAATAACATGAGTTCCAGTTTCAAAGGAAAAGGCACTAGGCATACTAAAATCAAAGCTAAATCAAATCTTGCCTGACAGCATTTTAAATTGCCTCCACAAGCAGCATAATGCAAAGGAGTACTTCCAGCCCCTAGATCAAATCACATTAGTAATGTTGAAAGGGGGGAAACAACCTTAAGAGATATTTAGCACACTAAATAAAAGACACACCGATTAAATCCATAGATGTTCCGTAATGAAATGTCACAGCAGACACAGTGGCGTTAAGATCAAGCAGAAGCTGTACACAATCAAAGTACCCATTTAACGCAGCCATGTGAAGGGCAGTGATACCACCATCAGCAGTCTTATTTACAAACTTGGACAGGGCACTGCACTGGAATAAAGTAAATAAATTGCAAAAATATAGCAAACCTAAAAGAAAACTCTCGTAAAGTGAGGCCTTCAATCACTCATAACAGCAAGCACCAAAAAATATCTCATTGTCATCATCCCCCCAATAAAATCATGTATAGTTTTTGCAACTAAGTTTTTTGTCTAAGATATGTTTATTCATGTGGAACTAATCATGTACTTGCATATGAAAGACACTTGAGAAAAATCAAACTAAAAAATTGCATATACAAAGAAAATTTAAATAAAATCATATTACATACTGTCAAAGCATACCAATCATTAAACCCTATTAGTCAAATGGAAATTATAACATACAAAATTCACTACAATGACATCCTGTTTTGGGAAATAAATAATAATGAAAAGGAAACGGTACCTATGTTCATGTTTTCCTTTAACATTTGATCCACCATCCTTGTCAATATTTGTGCAAGCATGTATAGCTTGATAAGGTGCACTTGGTACGAAGTCAGCCACAACAAGTCTAATACATCTTACATGCCCATGCACAGCTGCAAAGTGAAGAGCTGTTCTCCCACTAAGGTAATCAGCCCTCATAACCTGTTATTTAAAAGAGAACAATCCAGTGATTTTGAAATCAACATTTACCATGTAAAAAGAGGTAAATACTCTCAAACAAAGCAATGAAGTCCCACTTAGCAGGTAGTTTCTTAAAAACAAAAACTATGCCTAGCTATCACAGTGCTATAGTAAATACAAACATATGGTGAAAGCTAGAAAAGTTCAGAGGGGAAAAATAAAATAAAATCGGACTCACATTGCATCTGAAGAGTAGAAGTGTCTGTACAACTTCCCAGTGCCCATATCTACAAGCTTGCATCAAGGCCGTCTTCAAATCAAGAACCAAGGTAAACCATAGTATCAAATTAGTAAAGATACACGTATACACACATATAGGGGGAGGGTGAACACATCCAAAGAAATTTTGGTAAAGAGCTTAATGTTATCATTCTTCTATTGCATTGACACCAGATCCATCGATCTAATTGCTAATTACAATGAACAGTCTACCTATGCTTCCTTACAGACAGCAACTCGCCTCACTGAACAGAATCCTACCCGAAATGAAAAAATGGAATACTCCAATATCGAAAAATTCAACACTAAACTAAGTATAACCATCTCACCAATCTGTCCCCACATGATGCATTTTTATTTATTGTTTGTTTGCAAATAAAACCCAGCAGTATTCATAAAATTAAGAAAATCTCACCTGGCCACAATAATTTCTGGAATTCACATCAGCTCCATTCTCCAGCAGCAATGCCACAATCTAACGGAACCCCAACAGAGAGTAATAAACAGATAAATAAAGAGAAAACAAAATTCAATAAATAAATAAATAATATAAAATTAAAAGGGTTACGTTAGATTGGATATGTTTGTGGATAGTGAAACTAAGATACCTCGTTATGGCCTTTGGCTGCTGCAAAATGGAGAGGGGAATTGAGGCCACCGAATGTTGAATACTTGGCGAGACAGGGGTTGCAGTTCAAAAGCATCTTCGCCTCCACCAAGTCGCCGTCCCTCGCCGCCGACACCAGCCTCTCGCCGGAGGCCGAACACCCGAACGAATTTCCCATCTCTCAATCAACACGCAACGTTTCACTATGCTGACGTGTAAGGTTCAACCAACTTGTGTTGTGTTGTGGTCGCTGTTGTGTTCGTGCTTCTTGTTCTTGCTTCTGTTTTGTCTAAAAACACAAATCAGCAAAAAATAAATAAATTAACCTATATACTTCGCAATCAATACGCTTCCACTAAACTTTACCTTCTCTTCCTCTCTGCTTTTCTTTTACATTGTTGGATCCACAACCACCTTTTTGTTTTCCATTTTTTTCTTTAACCAAATTAATATAAATGGACAGTTCCTGATTAAGAAATTTTAAATTTATCACCAAATGGTTAATCAGTTTTATTCAGAGTAAACAAATTTACTAATATTGGTTCTCCGCACACAACAAAAAACAATAAAATCAGTTTTTTAAAATTATAATTGTTAGAGAGTTCTAGTTTCTGGGGTCTTAAAGTGGGTAGCACATCACACTCATAAATCATAATGTATGACCCTTTTTCTGTGCTCAATCAAATTTTTTTTCTTTATTCTTATTGCTCTCATTTTCCAAAGAATTATCTTCCCAGCTTAAATGTGTGGGTCATTTAAAGGTATAAGGATTTATGTCATTTGAATGTTGTGAAATTAGTATCTGTCACCTTCCTTCACAAGCTTAATTATTAGTATGTTGTTGTGCTAAGAACTACTTATGTCAAGCAATTTTAAAGTTGTGTAATTCCGAATTTTTTCTTTTGTTAGAAAGGTTTTCAAATGCTTAATCACATTTGAATGTTCTGTCCGATTTCTAAATATTTGAACCTAACCCAGATATTTATTATTCAACTATGCCACTTTCTTTTTCTTTTTGTTTTTTAAGAATTGAGCTAGCATTAGGCAAAAAGTGAGCAGAGAATACACGCAGGCTTTGCCAAAAAGATTTCTTGTCTTGTATGTATTCTATTTATATTTGATTCATTCCCTGTTAAAACTTTACACGCTTTAATAATTTTAAATAACAATAGATGGTATATGATTTGTCCATGTGTAATAGTATATATGACACTTGGAGCAAGTCCCCATCTTCTAATAATATCCATACATTTCCTTTTGAAAACAGATTTCTAAAATATATAATTCAACTGTTAAATTTAAATTTATCGCAGTATATCAAATTTACAGGATCTCACCTAATTTAGAAACAATTTTTATTTCATAGTATCATTTTTTTATGGTGTGGAAATCTTTTTCTTCTCTAAAATTAAATAAGTGAAATATTATTGGATTTTGTATGTATATTTTGTAACGTGACATTAAGAGGTACATTATCACTAATAATCATAATATAATATATATATATATATATATATATATATATATTACATTACATTTTTAAGTTTTTTTCAATAAATTTATCTCTTTATAATTATAATACATTCACATATAAAAAAATATTAAATAAAGTATAAGATATTTTCTTACATCATCAAAGAATAATATATATATATATATATATATATATATATATATATATATATATATTTATATATATATTTATATGAAAAATTGCTGAGTTTTATTGCTATCATATTACATAAGTATTTATCTATTTTATATAACCAAACATAATAAAATTGTAACTAACTCCTGGTTTAGTAGTAATTGTACTTTTATATAGAATAACTACAAAATTATATCATGTCAAAGTTTAAGTTTGTAATCAAACATCATATTCTAACATATTCATAATGTATTGTTCAATTTTTCATATCCATTTGTTGCTACACTTTTATTTTGCATCTGATGTTACAGGTATCTCTAAATTATCTCTAAATATTAAGAGTTGCATAAGATAAAATTATTCTCTGATTTTCTGTACAGATAAAACAAGTATCAGACTAAAATCTTTACATAGTTAAATTGTCTTAAAAGGGACAAAACACCTAACTCATACTTTTTACTTTCTTATTAATATTTTTAGTCTTATCGAATCTTTATATGTGATTCTAGTTATACAAGACATGTTTCTTTTTTTTTTTCCGGCTTATCTTTGCAAATTATTTTTTCTGCATTATCATTACATTTTAAAAACAACAAAACACAAACACATAAAGCAAATGAGTTAGTATTTTCAATAGAAAGAATTTGATTTATAATTATCTTTTTTTATACAAATTCCCACACCTTTATTATTTATTATTGACTATTCCTTTAAACTCAACCAATCACTCACAAAAAAAATATTTATAATAAAATTATAGGAATTAATAAAAATATTTTTTCTAATTACTTTTTGTGAACATATTTGAAAATTTTCAATAATACTTTTTATTATCATAAAAAAGTAAAACACATTTGCATTTATAACAATTTTTTATATACAAGTTCTTAAGCGCGTGGAGATATCTTGCAAGTGTATATGATAAAAGAAGATGAGATCTGGTACTCCAAGGACCACACAAGAAAACATGGTCTTTGGATCCCACCGAACACGCCGGTGACATGTGGGACTAAGTTGACCGAGAAAAGAGAAAGTTGAGGTGTTCAGAATTCCTTATCTGCTTTGCTTTTTAACGCACATATTAATTTAAGTGGAGCCTGTTAAAAATAATCCACCACAAAATAACAATAAGTAATTTTCATCATTTTAAATGCTAACATGGTGATAAAATAGTTTGAAATATGTCTAATAAAATGTAAACACAAGACTTTCAATACTATGCCAAAACAAATGTGAACATTTTTAATTCAATTTGATTTTAAGTTCAAACTTAAACATTTTTAATTCAGCTCTATTATTTTTGTTCCACAATAGGTATTGCTCAATTTGATAGCACTGTCACGTTCTATAATATTTTTCCCACAGAAGAACTTCTCTTCAAAGGCGTGAGTCATACCTAAAAAACCTAATCACGATATGGCCTAAATATTTAGTCATGCCTAATCATGTTAATTAATATATAATTAATTAAGCATTAAAGAAATTGAAGATATTTTAGCAATGGCTGATTTTGGTGTTGTTGTTAGGTTTGGTGACCTCACCAATTTTCCAAAAGAAGATTCTTGAAAGAAAATATATGGCGTGTTGTTAAGAAAAAACATTCATTGTTTCCCATCAATGAACAAACATGTCACTCCAAACTCGTACCAATCAGATATGTGATCTCTTTTTATTTAACTATAATAGAAAAAAGAAACAGTAATAATCAAACAAACAAAACGCGTGTCCACATGTTCCAATGGTATTAGAGGATTTAATCGGTTAAATAACGACACTTGTTGGATTAGTAAAAAAGACTAATCCTCCTTAATGGCACTTTCTTACGTCTTACAAATTAATTGTGATCTGTGATGATGTTAAACAATGATTTAGAGTTATTATTAAGAGTGGCTTTTACGTTTTATAACAATTATATTAATATTTTAAAAAAATATTTTGTTTGATGAACTATTTAAAATAGTTTTCTTTTATTTATATTTTTTTTTTAATCCACAAGTAAACACAAAGGGAATCGCAATTCAATTTTAGTTTAACTGAGTGATCTTTGAAATGAATGCTGAGTTGAAACTATTTAAAAAAAATGATTTGATATGAATTATTTTAGAAAAATAATTTGAATGTGGTGAAGCTTTAGTTGGGGCAAGACTTTCGAAAAACATACCTACAGGACCCAGTAAAAAGACAAGTGTGAACTATATTCAAGTCAATCATTCACACACATCTTCACTTGGTATGAACACACTTGTGTTGTGATGTCCCTGTAAATTCTTCAACGAGTCTTTTCGTATGAACACAGTAGTTGGTATGAGGGAGTAACAATCACGGAAACGTTAATATTTCCATCCAAAGATCCTATGAACAACGTTTCATCAACGAAATCATGTTGAAACAGTAAATAGTGTCATAAAATGGACTCTAGAAAAAAGACGTAGATTATGGTGTCTTAGCAGCAGTAATGTCATTACCTGATATTAAGAGTAGGCAATGAAAGATGATGATGATGACGATGAAGCGTAAAAGTCTTGCAATGAATTGAAAACACAAAGCACACGAGGTAGCTGGGTTTTAGATGACAGGTAAGTGCATTTAAGGATCATAATATCTCAGCGCCCCAACAAATAAAGCTATGGTTCCATCCTTTGAATGCTAACCTTCAACTTGTTGCTGATTATATGGTCCACATAAAACACATCACACCAGACTTTTCAAACCCCCCCAATCAACCACTCAAACACATTATTTTGTTGCAGATGGAAACTTGAAGCCCCTTCCATGGCTTACTATTCACTTCCAACAACATGTCAGTCAGAGTGTGGGAAAACCATTAATACTCTTATCTCAAATGCCAAAAATTATTCACCATCATTGCAAACACTTCACTCTCTCATTCATCTCTCTCTAATTCCACACATTTTTATTTTCTGTACCTGTGAACCCATCTACCATAATCAAATCTTCCACACTTCAATCTCTCACGTCGTCATTGCTTGTACTTTGTTCGCCTGTGTAGTTCAATGGGACATCATCAATGTCAAATCTGCATGTCTGCATCTTTTTGTGATTCTATATCTCTTAATATATCAAGTTGTACATCACAAACACTGTTGGTGTGTTCGGTAGGAATTAAAATAGGCAGATGGTAAAAGGCAATTTATTTTAATTTTGAAGGGAATATACGATCATATTATTCATATCATTGCCATTTTCCACCTCTCGTATTTTTGGCATATACCCAACTCAACCAATATCATTCAAGAGTGTATCAGTCTGCTACTAGTGAGTTCATCAGATGACAGCTAGCTTTTTATGCTTGTTGAATCAATTTTTTGGTACCTCGGCTGGCAAAAGCAGCATGAGTTTGTGTCAACTGAAATAAATATGTCAACCTATCTGGAAGATCGATCAATTTAAACAAGAAAACTATATCTTTTGACATGACCATGTGTGGAATAAACCCTGGTTTTTCTTCACCAAAAAAGTCAATATTTTAAATTGGTTCAGTTATCACTAGGAGGGTTGGTTGTGGTACAGATTTTCCACCCAACATATTTCAGACTTACTTACCAGAGTTCAAATATTACAGATGTCAATTATAACATCTGCACTGAAGAAAAAAACCAGACAGCTACTTCTTTCTATGCCACACTGTTTGCACATTGCATATGATTGCATGAAACTAACAAAATCAAGTTTTTGAGCATTGAAATTAATTACCATTTCTTTTTGCCCAGTAATTGCATATGAATGCATCTATAAAATTTCATCTGAAGAAATATTTATGACATGCATTGGAACCATGTGGAAACAAGATTCGTACTTTGGGTTTGCTGCTAAACTTGGTCGTTGTTTACGCTCTGCAGGAATGAACGAATAATCACATAGTAGGGGGTTTTCGATAAATAAGCACAACTTATGTGCAATTATTAAATTATGTGAATTTTTGTGGTGCATTTGTAAATATATATCATGGGCTTGAGTTTTATGTGTATATATTTGGAGGCCTTTGTCAACGAGTAAGAGCAAATACTTGGCCCAAATAAAATGTTGCAAAAGACTCCTATTTAATCGTTTTAAAATATACCATTTTTTGTTTTGAAAATTAATACAACGGTATTCCAATTTTAATTGACGCATCTTATGATTTTTGTTTGTCGAAACCTGAAACCTATAGATATTACTTGGCAAAGAACAAAGTAAAAAGTAGATTGAATGTATAATTTTTAGAAAATTAAAAGTATTAAACACTGGTTATAGGACAAGACTTTTAGAATGCATAATTTTGTAAAAAATGGATTATAGAATAATTACCGTGCTTGATTGAGGCGATATCTTGATGCAATTATTTGATTCTTCACAAATCTCCTCGTGAATACTGTTATTCCAAGTCATCGCAAGCATCGTCGTAATAAATTGTTCTAACAAATTGAATGTGAAACAAAGTGCACAAACCATGATACAATTATATTTTTGCATCTTTTCCAAATAGAATGAAGAGCTTGGTTCGAAGCATGTACGAATCTCATGAATTGTAATTTATTGAATCAAGAACAACTTAATATTAGAATTTTCTTCGAGATAAAAACAGTGTGTGCATTAAATGCTTGATCTTAAATATGGAATTCATTCATTATGAAACTAATAGAAAAAGTAAAACAAGATTAGGAAAAAACATAAAAATGAAAGAAAAAGATAGATTTAATAGTGCAACATCTAATAAAACAAAAATAACTAAAAACGTGAAGATATACGAAGTAAAACAAAATTTATTTATCCTCTATATAATGGTATTACAAAGCTTATGTAAAAAAAATAATTGCTAACTGAATAAGTAGTTAATAATATTTAGTTAAAAAAAAAAAAACCGAATATGCTAAGATATATATGTGTGTAGATTCTAATTGTTTGAGAAAGTGTCACATGGACGTCCTCCCTCGTTTAGAATAATTCTCAAAACCAAATACTTGCATTTACCTACATCATATTATTTATTATGCCTTCCATTATTTTCCTTGTTTCTCCTTTTATTCCAAGTCGGCAACACGCGTTTTGTGATGAGATCTATTATCTATTACGTAAAATCTTTTTGTAATGTTGATATTTATGATCATGGACTTTTCATACTTATTTGAGAGCATACGACGACACCTTAATATCTAAGTAACATAAAAGTCTGTTCCTGTCCAGTTGATTTTCTACTTATAATAATTCAATCAGAAATAATCTTATATATTAAGTTTATCTATTTTTACTATAATTACGGTGTAATAATTAGATGACAATGAAAAGGCAACGAGAAGCCAAAATATGGAAATGTGAAAATGCATTCCAAAGTAAAATAGATTAGTTCAGCAATTTGCAAGTGTATATGGGAGGACACTGGTAATAATGAAATAGAAACACACGCACATTTTTTTTTTTTTATCGAAACAAGATACTGAGACTAACTCGCAGGTCAACGAGTCAATACCCGAACCACTATGAGCAGAAAACGCAGAGCGGTTATTCCAGTGCATGCAAAAGCAGCAGAATGAAGTTCCTCCATCGCGGTTCGTTCTTGACTCGAAACCTTCCTTGCGCGACCCTTTGTGCCTCAGCCTCTTCCACTACTCTATATAATTTAAATCCTATACACCCAACCAAATATAAATAATATAACCCCTCCCTCTCCTTAGAACAAAAAAATTACCACAAAATAATAAGGTAAGGTAACGTAACTTAACTTCCTTTATGCAACTTTATGCAACTCTCAGAGCACCTTTGATCTTCTGAATGGTGCATGAAATCAGGTTATTCACAGTGTCCACCGACTCCACTGTGAGCTTTGCGGTTGGGAGACTGTTCACCAGAATTTGGAACCCCACCGTCAGAAGGCTTCCGCCGCGGTCTTCGCCTCCGCCACCCTTCTGCATTGTCCCATTGCAACTGCTGCTGTTGTTGTTGCAGTGACCATCGGGGAGAATGGCGAAGCCTGAAGGCAAGAGTGCAACGTATGCAGAATCTCCACCACTCATCACCACGTTCAGTGATTGCACGTCAACCGGCGCATATACCACCACCGAGCACGACGCGTCCATCCATGTCTCTTGCAGGATCAGCATGCTGCTATCGTTCGCATTAACAGCCTGCAAATGAGACACCATACAGTTATATCAACAACAAAAAACCAAGTGTTTAATGTTTTTGTTAAATGAAACGTGTGTGTGCATAAGAAAACAACTTACGTTGGCACGGAGAAGAGAAACACAGTTTCCGTGTCCTTGTCCTTTGGCAATATGTACCATCTCCTGCATCGGTCCACCGTTGGACAAGATGTCCCACTCACTTCTCAGCCGTTCATCACGCAGAAAATCAAACACCCTTTGCCGTGACACCGGCATCCAAACAGAAGTTGCAGCACTGAGCACGATTCCCGGAGGCTCACCAGGGTCATCCACGTTTTTCCTAGTCATCACCTTCATGTCGTCACCAAGAGTTCCAATGTGAAGCATGTCCCACTTGCGTGCAGACGAAGCACAAACCCCCGAACAGAAGTTACTAGTCATGCGTTGTGCCAATTTCAACATGCTCCTCCGACCGGCCTGGCTTAATGCTGCAAAACCATAGTGCCAAAGTTTACACAATGATACTGTGACAACGTTACATGAGATGAAAGGGTGAACAAAATATGGCATGCATGTGCACCTGTGTGATCATCGCTTGAAATGGAAGAGGACATGAGGATGGCCAAGCATTCACACTGCCTCTGGAGAGTGGCGATCCATCTATGAGCACCAAATCCAACACCGGAACTAAGCAATGGGCGATAAAGTTGGTGAACACCACTCTCATCATAATCCCAATGCTCAAGCCAAGTAACCTACAAACAGTGCAACTTATCTTCTATCAAACCAAAACAAAAAAAAATATTTTAAAACTAGCAGAGGTTCTGTCATGTAGAGATTCCCAAAGCAATGTAGTAAATGCTTGCATGCTAGTTGAGGAGCACAAAATAAAAAAATAACAATTTTTCCTTCCTTTATTTTGTGTTTTAGAATTCAGATGTGCATTGCAACTTTATCGGAACATAACTATAAGAATCAAACACTTTTTTTACGTGGTCATGGATAAAATTAGAAGGGTGGCTCGTGGTTGAATTTACGTAAAACTCCACATACATAAAAAATGTTTGACATAAAACCCTAGGCTAATTATAAATTAATACCTCAGGTAAGAAGTGTGTAGAGGATTATGTAAAATATAAAAGTCGGAGCAGATGTCAACGCCATTGGCGAATCCCAACAAAGTTAGCAGATCATGGAATTTTTTTAATATTATAAAACCTATATTAATATATTAAAGGGCACGGATTAACACATCACCTGCAAACATTATAATATATGACTGGATCCAGATCATCAATGTCTCGTATGCAGTAAAAAAATAGTTTGTTCTATATCAAAGGAGATAGGAATAGAAGTATCAAGTGTATTTTTTTATACGACAAGGACTGAACAATCCAAGATTTAAAATTTTCATGCACTTATAAATGGTAAAAGATGCCAAACAGAAACCGAAGTTTCAAAATATTGCTAAACAATATAAACCTTGATTCACTATTCTCTAGGAGTATTACTGGACAAATTAAATACGGACAACAAGAACCCCTTCTCTGAAGTTTGGAGATTATAATACAATTTAACAAAGGAAGCATCTCCCAAATTAAAAAACTACTCAACGTGACTGATTTCGCAGGCAAAGTTCAACCTTATTCCATTTTGTATCAGTCAAAACAAAGTTCACTTGACAAAGAAGTCAAGTGAAACTTCTTGCAAAACTAGTATACATCAGATATATCAAAACACCCCGTTCATTAAAAAAAGGACGAAGATATTATAAACTTGTTTTAAAAATACAAAAGCTACAAAAAAAAAACAAAAACAGATTGAAGCACAGATTAAAGAGAAAAGAAAATAGTGTTAAAAAGAACTTAGATCAGCACTTACCTTGGAGTAACCATTGGGCATATCCTGCACAATACAGCCAGAAGGAAGCCTCCTACAGCTCATGAATGGTTGTGCATTAGCAGCATCATGACCAATATCAATAGAAACATCAACCACAGCCCATACACCTTCTGCATGCTGCTTACAGAACCGTATGAATCTCACTTGACGAACGGGGACTAGTGGTGAAAGCAATTGTACCTCAGCATGCATCTGAAATGCATAATCCTAGTCATCAGTCCCACCAACTAATAAGACAAAGTGAAGCAAATATACAGCAAAGAAACGAACCACTTGTAGAGCACCATTTCTTGTTCCACCCACGCCATTGGATATGACATCGAGGTTGATAGCTCTAGCAATCATAGAAGGAAACATCTCTGCCCATCGATTCTATTCAAAGAAATAACCAATTAAAACAAGATATTAAACATACCTGCATCAATTCTAGATTAAATAATAGTCATGGTTCATTAATTAAGATCAGAAGCACCAAATCAAAGTGTTATCCTAACAAGTAATACATTGCTCTGATCCCTGCATCATTGGCAATTCACTCACTACAGAAAAGTAAAATTGGTTAAACTTCACTGAAGCCAAGCTAGGAAGTTGATGATCATAGACATACCGCGTCCATCAAAGTTTCCACAAGGGCTAAACTGTTGATGATTACTATCCCAGTTTCTCTTGTAGCTTCAGTTACATAAGCAGTGGGTTTAGGACCAATACAAGGAGAAAACAACCTTGCATACTCCTCATGGTTAAACACTTCCTTTTCACCATCCAAACTCTTAATCCAAAGAGGGCTCTCTGCCTGAGTCATCTTTAGCAATTCCTCCATAGCAGCCAACGCAAGATCTATAAGCATAGATCTCTCAAGCTGAACTTCGTTTCCCATCAACCCCAGTGATGGTCTAATCCCAGGCATTGCAGTTTGAGTGCCCAACACTCCATCTCCCAAGTCAAGTCCCATTGGCAAGGGAGTGCCAAGAGTGCTTGAACCACCAAGCCCATTCCTTCCGATACCAAGTTCCAGACCAGAATTTGAGGTTGGTAGAGCCATGGGACCGGTCATTGATGAGATTGGCTTGCCGAGGAACTTGTTTGCTAAGGCACATATACGGTTCAACTCATCTTTTAGTCGAGCATTCTCAATTCTAATCTGGTGCTCCTCAAATGAAATTTGGCCAGGAATCGCTGGGCCACCACAGCTGTTACACACTGGATTTGACATTGCTTCCTTCATCAGACTGTTCTCAGCTCTGAGCTTATCATTCTCCTGCCTAAGCATTATGTTCTCGTGGCGTTCCAGTTGGGTCTGATTCAAGGAAAATCACTTCAATTAGCACTATATCTAAATTCAATCACCAAACTGCATTCAAGTGCAATAATTCTACATTACTGTCCTTAAATTCACCTTCATTTGGGTTCGTCGGTTCTGAAACCAGAACTTGACTTGCTTATTCTCCAACCCAAGCCTCTTACTGAGATCCAACCTTTGCTTCTCATCAGGGTGAGGACACTCCTTGAAGAAACTAAAAACCAACAAAAGCAAAACCCAAAAACCACAACCAACAATCTTACTTAATTACAGAAGAAAATTAGCAAAAAGTAAATAAATTACAAAGCCACTAAGTTTTATAAAGTCATACGACTCAAGCTCCTGAATTTGGTGAGGAGTATGTCTGTGGTATCTTTTCTTCCTCTGTGGCTGATCATCACCACCATCCTGATCATCACCAGATACACCATCGAAGTTATCACTTCCAGAGCGGCTTTCATACTCATCGTCCCTCATCCTCCCCATCAAACCAGCATCAAAATTTTCCCCAATGAGACCCATCTCACTGGGGCCCTCCATTTTCCTTTGCTGTAGAACATAATAATAACTTCATCAGCAACGAGAAGGGGATGAACAATAAGATGCACAAATGAAATTCAATGCCAACAGAGAAATAAACAAAAAATAAGATGTCTAGAGATGGAGACCAAAACCATACATTTGAGTAGGAGAAGGAAGATGAATTTTGCATTGAAGAGGAAACGGATTGAGAAATAATTATCAGTCACAACAACTCTTGCACCCCAACAGCAAACCCTGAAGGCTCAATCCCCACAAAAGGTTTTAAAAAATTGGATTGACCCTCTCCCTTTTATCTCCCAAAAAATTCTGTGCTTCTATCCCTCCCTCGCTGACTCTCATGTTCGTCTCTCCTGTTATTTCTATTTTATACCCGAAATTGTCACTATCACTTTTGTCAAGAAGCTTTTTCAGTTTTTTGACTCCTTAATACGCTTACTTTTTGACCTTTAAACCAGATTGAGCTAAGCACTGACAAGATTGAAATTTTTTTTTGTGAAAAAGTAGACAAGGCCAAAAAGTTGTTTCCTTGTCGACACCCCTTTCTCTCTCCAGCAGAAAGCTAAAAGGCTATCCTAAAAGAGATGGAAAGAGCAAGAAGACAAAGAAAAATCCCCCTTCCTTTCTGATCCAAGGTTCACACCTGCATAACATGTCTGCAACCCCAACAGCAGAAAAAACACAAAACAGTGACATGAGAAGGAGAACCCTTGTTTTCCTATATTTCACACTTGACCGATTCTTTGTCAGTATCGAGAATTTTGAAAAAGACCCCAGCAAGAAGAAAATCCAAAGAAGTCTAAGGCCAAAACGTCCCTCAGGAAAAAAAAAAAGAATAAAAAACAAAGATTGAGAATCTTTTCACACAAATATAAAAAGGACAACAAGAAATAGAAAAACTTCTCTCATAAGTATCTTATCTCAGTCATATTCACACAGCACCCTGACTTTTCAAATGCATCACACCAAATCTAAGCTAAAAAAACCGGTTGACACCACCCCCGTCATTCTCTCTCTTCTCTCTCCACCCCGTTACTGATGATATAAGTGAGAAACTGAGAAATGGAGAAAGTTAGATGGTATACAAACCAACCATGGTACGGAGAAAACGATACCTTTTAATTTGACAGTGTGCAAAGTAAAAGAGCCAAAAAAACAAACAGAGCCGCTGGGTTCCACAGCCTAGAAAGTTATGATTTCTCTTTTAAATTAAATAATCCAATTCGTGGTTGATAAATTTGACAGCAAAAACATTAAATCTTAAAAGGTAAAAATCTCTTTCTCTTACTATTTTTATTTCTTTTTTTTTTCAAGATTGAAACATGCTGCGTCTATTGAGATTGGTGGAAGAGAAAGGGACAGATAAAATAAAATAAAATGGTTTATAATTATATGAAATGCTGATTGATTAACAATAAAAAAAGATGGAGCTGACTTACAGTGACTATGGGGGGTAATGAGAAAGTCAATGGTTTTCTGCACTAAGATAATTGTGTTTTTCCTAAATGAAACAAACCCTTTCGGCTTTTGCTTTGAAATCGAATCCAAGTTAGATTCCAAACCCCTTTGTGCCTGTTCCTGTTAATAACATAGCTGCTTCTTCAACCAGATCTTTCTCTCTGGTTACTCTCTGCACACACTTATTATTTTTCTATCTTCAATGTATAGCATACGAGTGCGGGGTCCACGCTAGAAAGAGGGGTTCGTGATGTCCGCCACCAATCACAACTCAACATGGAGCGCGTGCACACGCGCATGCTTCCGCTATTACTGTTGTCAACTACAATCTACTCGCATTGTCCTTTTGAATGGTGTTTTTTTCCGATGTGTTCCGCTCCACCGTAAGATCCGACAACAGCCAATAAGAGTGTCTAGGTTTAAGGACTGTAATGTCAATTCAGGATATTAAGGCACTTTCTGGATCCAAGACTTAAAGGTCAGTCTATGAATGTGTTAGGATTCCTTCATTTCTCATGAAAAAATCATGAAAAAAAAAAAGTAATGAATATTTGAGAGGAGTTATATATTTTTATTCTATAAATAAGAAAGGTTATCACTCTTCCTTTGTAAAAAAAATCCATCTTCTATAAATAAGGAAATTATATTATTTCATATATAGGTTAAGAATCTTCTTTAAAATAAAGAAAAAGTATATTTTCATTACAATTAATTTATGGAAACCGGTAGATAATTGGTAATTTGAGAGATCAAAATAGAGACTATTTGTCTTCTCATTTTCATTGTTTTTACTAAATTAAATATCATAATTAATTTTTCTTATGTGTTAAAATTGTTGATGTTACTGCTGTAATTAATTTATTTCCCATGGTGACTATTTTAGATTCATAAAAAAAAGGAATTTGTTATATTAATTTTGAAAGGTGTGTTATAATAAGTTATCTTGTTAGGAAGACTTTTAACATGTGTAACTCAATTAAAGGAAAAATATTTATAATCCAAATTTTTTTTAGCTAAATGCATATTCTCATTGGTAGTCAATGATAGAAGATCATCAATTACAAAATGTTAATTATAAATCAAAGCAACTCAACGAAAAATATTGATAAAGATTGGGAATTTTTATATTACAGAATGATTACAAAAATTAACTAATTTATTGATTGAAGGTTGTTCAGATATGTATCAATTTGTGTCATTGTATAAGATTAATTGCAAAATTTGAATATATAATTTAGAAGAATATACTTAGGAATAGAGTTCATATTGTCATAAAGTTATCAACATTAGAGGAATAAAAAGTTGGAATATGATAAAAAAATGTATATAGGTTAAGAATCTTCTTTCAAATAAAGAAAAAGTATATTTTCATTACAATTTATGAAAACCGGTAGATAATTGGTAATTTGAGAGTCCAGAATAGAGACTATTTGTATTCTCATTTTCATTGTTTTTACTAAATTAAATATCATAATTAACTTTTTCTTATATGTTAAAATTGTTGATGTTACTGCTGTTATTAATTTAAACAATCTTAACATTTAAAAGATCGACAAACCGGTTGATAGAGATACAAATAAAAATTGAAGATGTTTTCCAAACATGTTTACTCCTTGGTTCTCTTCCTAAAAGGTTAAAAAAAAAAAATTAGTTATCACCGGTAACAATTTTTCCCATATCGACAACTTAACATCAATGTTGACATGTTATTGCATACTATTTGCTAAATGAAGGAAAAAAAATATTCAAATAAGTAACAAGACGTTGACAAAAGAAGGAATTGTAATTAAGAAACCCAAAAAGATACGTTGGAACCTTTTTCTCAGATGATGAAATATTTTTCATGAAAAGTGATATTCCTTCGTAAAAAAATATCATACGTTTATAAATAGACAAGTATATTAATGAAGAATATCTCTTCATACAAAATTATGTTCCGTTCTACATAAATGATTTTTTTTATCACTTATTAATAAGAAAAATATTTAATTCCATCATGTCTAGTTAAAATCTTCTTTAAAAGAAAGAGGAAAAAAAAAAGTAAAACTAATATAATTATACTAATATTCTCCTAGGAAAAAAAAGTTATATTTTTCCAACCCTTGATAACAATTGAAAAATAATTCTCTATAATGATTAGGTTACGCAATAAATTCTCTTGAAAAAAAGTTACTTATATTTTATCTTTCCAAATTGTTTTACATTGAGCTTTTGCACATTAATATTAGTGTTACTATTATTCTGTTCTACTCTTATTATTTTTCTTTTGTGGTATCTATTTTGCGTTAACGAACGAGGTATTATGTTCTCTTAATTCCCAACAGAATGAGATTCATGACCGAAGGATTTAAGGATTGGATCTTGTGTATGTCACAACAAATCTAACCTTCTATCCATACTTGAAATGGATTTACCTCTTTTCGCTTTTTTCCATAGATCATAATTTAAAAAAAAAAAGGATAATTGAATTAAATTGATAATATTCAGTTTGAAGATTTAGTTTGTGTAATATATACTTAGAGGATTTTTTATTTATAAAATCTTCAATATGATTTGTATATAAATAAATAAATAAAATGAATGTGAAAAAGATAATGGGGCTATGCTTACGTGGCTATTGTTAACTTATTTATGTGGTTACGTCAAATACAATTTTAGACAATCAGTGCATTAACAAAAATTCAATACTTGGGAATCCAGACTGTATTTATTTTTATTTTTATTTTCATTGCATTTATCCCAACTGCGTTTCTTCACGGGACCATGTCTTCAATGTAAACATAAAAATATATACATTTCTTTGCTATTTCATTTCACTAATTGCAAAATCATAAAAATATGTGAACAAAGTAATTGAATGTACAAGAATTATATGGCGGTTTTGTATTTTTATTCTCTAAGAATATAAAATTGTTTTTCTTTATATATCGATTCACTTTTAATAAAGTCTCACGGACTCTATTTACTGTGCCAGGAAACTTTTTATGTAATTAGTATTATAGTTAATATTATAGGTGATATGAATTGTCTTATGCTTTAAATAAATTTAGGCTCTGAAATAAATAGTGACTTTAATATTTGATATCTTTTAATTTTCTATCCGGACGTTACAACGTATCTGGACAGAGTTGAAAAAATAAACATATCAAGACAAAAATAATTAAAGTATAAATATTAGAAAACTATTTCTTCTTAAAAGTATACAATATTTGTAACAACAACACATCTGGAGATGATAACAAGTCAGAATGGTTACTTACAATAACTATTATGGGTGATATCTTTGACACTTTTTTTATTGTAAATTTTAAAATAAAATTATGTAACATCACTATTTAAATTATAAACTCAGATAGAAAATCTTAAATTGTTAATTAGTGCATGAAAACATATTATTATAAATAAAAATACTTTTCCAAATAAGTTCACAATTTTTCGCAAAAGCTGATTTTTTCCTTTCTAAAAAAATGTGAAAAGAGATATCCTAGAACCCCATGAAAATCATTTCCATGAATTTTATTTTTCTTGCGAATTAAGGTATTTTATGCCCAAGTACAATTAAAGGCAATCTCCATAAAATATATATAAAACAAAATCACAACCAAAATCTGCATCTTTTTATTAAGTGTGTATTTTAACGAGTTTTCTTTTTTGTCTATTTACACAAAAACTTCCATTTTAACTTAAATTTTTATTTTATTCCAATAATATCTTTGAATTATTTAACTTTAAGAGCAAACAACTCATATGATCAAAACATTACATAAGAAACATGCTCATCACCCTTCTGTTTGTTTTCTTTTACTTTTTCACTTTCCAAACATATTTTCGAAATGATGTGTATGAACCAGTTGATGATTAAAAAGTTAACTAAAGAATGAGAATTTTTAGTTAGTAATTATTATTGCACTATATTTAGTGCATTATTTTAAGAGAGGGTTGCATAAGTAGATTGCAGAACTAGAAAATTATTGTCACTTTCCACATTACACAAGTGAGACAATAAGGAATTAAAGTTTGAAGAAAAGGATGCATGATGGAGTTTTTGATGATTAATTAATGGGGTTAAATGATAGATATATGATGGTTAAATAGCTTTGATTTCACAGGTGAGATATTATTAAGAAAGTAGTACACTATATAATGTAGTTCATGACTCCACAAGACTTTTTAATTTATTTGCACAATCCAACTACAAACATATACATTAATTATTTTTATTCATACATTAATTGACTTTTTTAAAATATTTTATGGCCAACATTAGACATAAATGATTATTATATACATTATAAAAACGTCCATTTTCAGAGATATTATTATACAAATGCAATAAAATATAATTAATATAAATAATAGTTTGTTAAGAATATTGGTGCTGGAACGAGAGTTTGGCAATACCAGAATAAACACAATCTCTACCTATCTAAGATCATGTTTGGACGAGAATTTTCTTAAACAATCCATGAAATAAATAAGTTTGACGACTTAAAAATACTTTCCTTTTACAGTAAAAAAATTTATTATGAATAATTTTTATTATATATATATATATATATATATATATATATATATATATATATATATATATATATATATATATATATA
>Ga0214544_1003621_pt1 | contig 31703 bp, 10 predicted proteins | sample CNSS3metaG_FD_160074 | JGI IMG/M metagenome (GOLD analysis project Ga0214544, IMG submission 160074) | Root nodule microbial communities from cowpea collected in UCLA plant growth center, Los Angeles, California, USA - CNSS3 | ecosystem: Host-associated > Plants > Roots > Nodule | place: USA...
AGACTTGGAGACATTACTTATATGGCTCCCAATTCCGAGTCTTTAGCGATCATAAGAGCTTAAGGTATTTATTTGATCAGAAAGAACTTAATATGAGGCAAAGGAGATGGATGGAGTACCTTAAAGACTACGATTTTGAACTCCTCTACCATCTAGGCAAGGCTAATGTGGTAGCCGATGCCTTGAGCAGGAAACAGGTGCATATGTCTTCACTAATGATGAAAGAATTGGAACTGATAGAAAAATTGCGCGATATGAATTTGGGTTTACAACTGGATTTTGATCATATCCGGTGCAGTATGTTAACAGTTACAAACACCTTCCTTGAGGAGATCCGAGAGGGACAGGTGCATGATGCTGAATTACAACGGATTGTTGGATGGTTGGGTATAGAGAAAGGAAAGGAATTCAAGATGGGGGTTGATGGCATCTTAAGATTTCGAGATCGGGTTTGTGTGCCAGGGAATTGGAGGATGAGAAGGAGAGTTCTGGATGAAGGACATAAGAGCCGCCTCAGTATCCATCCGGGTATGACGAAAATGTACAAGGATCTTAAGGAGTCATTCTGGTGGCCTGGGATGAAAACTGATGTGGCGGATTTTGTGGCAGCCTGTTTAGTGTGTCAGAAGGCTAAAATTGAGCACCAAAGGCCAGGAGGTACCCTAGAACCACTGGAGATACCCCAGTGGAAGTGGGATGGTATCTCTATGGATTTTGTGACTCACCTACCTCGATCTGTAAAAGGGCATGATGCCATTTGGGTAATAGTTGATAGACTCACCAAATGTGCGCACTTTTTACCAATCAATCTGAGGATGTCAATGGATAAACTCGCAGAGTTATACATCCGGGAGATTGTAAGATTACATGGGGTTCCAGCAAGTATAGTGTCAGATCGTGACCCGAGATTCACCTCGCGGTTCTGGCAATGTTTACAGGCAGCGCTGGGAACTCAATTGAGAATGAGTTCTGCATATCATCCCCAAACGGATGGTCAATCAGAAAGAACGATTCAGTCGCTAGAAGATCTGCTTCGGGCATGTGTATTGGATCATTTGGGTAGTTGGAATGAAGTACTTCCCTTGGTGGAATTTACTTACAATAACAGTTACCACTCAAGCATTGGAATGGCGCCCTACGAGGCATTATATGGGAGGAGATGTAGAACCCCACTATGTTGGTATAAGGATGGAGAGTCAGTGACCGTTGGGCCGGAGTTATTGCAACGGACGACAGAAAAGGTCAAATTGATTCAGGACAGGATGCGTGCGACTCAGAGTAGACAGAAGTCGTATGCAGATAAAAGGAGGAGGCCGCTAGAATTCCAAGCGGGGGATCATGTGTTCCTACGAGTCACCCCGACTACAGGCATTGGGAGAGCAATCAAATCCAGAAAGTTAACGCCGAAGTTCATAGGGCCATATCAGATTAACAGGAGGATTGGACTGGTAGCCTATGAAATTGCGTTGCCACCACATCTAGCCAACTTACACAATGTGTTTCACGTGTCTCAGTTGCGTAAATACATTGCGGATCCCAGCCATGTGTTAGAGACCGATGATGTCCAGTTCAGGGATGATCTGACCCTGGACGTGAGACCGGTAAGCATAGTGGACTCTCAGGTCAAGAAGCTGAGAGGGAAGGAGATCCGGACAGTAAAGGTTCTTTGGGATGAGGCAACGCAAGAAGCAACGTGGGAGATGGAGGACATCATGAAGGAATCATATCCACAATTATTTTCTGGTAAGTGAAATTTTCGAGGACGAAAATTCTTTTGAGTTGGGAGTAATGTGAGATCCAAGAAATTCATAAAAATTAATAATTTATAGAGTATAAGAAATGAGGGGTTGAGACTACCATAAGAGAGTTCTTTGATAAATCCTAGACAAGAAACAACGTGAACCTAAGTGGTTTAGAGCACTTAATTAGGTTGAAGGGACTTGGGTTCAAGTTCCGAGCATGCCATTAGTAGATTTATTTAAGTTTTTGTTTTACTTTGCTACTATATTGGGAATGTGAAAGCATGATTTAAGTTCATACGAATGAGTAAATCGACAAGGAACATGAATTAGTTTGGTGGTTGTGCATGAACTTGGTAGTTGGGAGGTCATGGGTTCGAACCTTGGGTTAAAGGAAAGGGACTTTATCTATATTTTTGTTTTTGCCAGGTGATGGAAAATCTGAAAAACTATAGGAATTCCATGAGAAAACAGAGGGGTGTCAGTTTAGGTGCACTAAACAAGAATAATGGTTATAAAACTTAAAAAATAAATTTAATTCATTTTTCTTTTAATTTATTAAATTGGGCTGAGTTGGGGAGGGGGAAAGGAGTGTGTGAGAAGGCCAAGAGTGAGAGTGAGTGATAGCAAAGGAAAACAAAGAAGAGGTTGGGAATTTTCGTGTTCTAGAGGGTGTGAGTGATGGTTGAAGGAATTGAAGAAGATACCTATAGAGGGGGCCTTGGACAACAAGCACAATTCGTTAAATTTCAATTGGAGCGAGGATCAAAGGTAAGGGGAGCTTATTGTGTTTCTTTCGTATGAATTTCTTTTATTATTAATGTATATTAGTAGCAACTTGTAATTGTGAGATTGGTGTTTTGTTATTTTTATGCTTTGATAAGGTTAAGAAATTAGTGGTTTATGATTTCGTGTGCTGTATATGGGTAATATGTTATTTTCGATTGTAAGATTTTTCGTTGATTGTCAAATGCAAAGATAAAGTATCTTTGTTTAATCGCTTCACGGCAATGGCAATCAATAGATACCATACGAAAGTGGTGTGTGTAGAAAATCTTGGGATTGGCTATATTAGATTATTGGTTTATCTTATATTATTATATATGGTTGGATATCCTTTCAAAAGCATGCAGATTATAATGTATACTATAGCGTAAAAGTGGAAATTTTGTAAAATATTATATAATATATGGTATACATTGAATAACATATGAACGATACAGTGTTTTCTATTAAGTGGCATAATACAAATACCTTTAAAGTACATGACAACTTTGGGTTTTGATAATTTAGAGTGAGAATATTTGTATCAAATATATATATGTATGTGTGTGTCACGGATGGCAATTGAGGTTTTGTTTTTATGTTATAACTTATCAGAATAATAATAGTATATTGGGTAAATAGTATTGTTATTTTTAGTTAAAGTTAATACGATGGAAAAAAAATGTATGTGTTATTTTTATGAGAATATAATGTTTTAGTGAAGCGATTGTGCAGCTGCTTGTTTTACAGGGAGTAATCTATATATCATGTATCTTTGTGGTTAAAGTGCAGGTTGTCCTTTCTTTAATATAAAGCTATTAATGGTTGAAGGTATATGGTATGTAAATTTGTATGAGATATGTTTTTGGTAGTTTCTTTACATATAGGTATGAAAGTTAAGCCTTGTAGTCGTATAAAAATATTAACAGGATGCAGATGTATGGACCTTTGCATAGGAGAGTGGTATAATATATAAATATTATTAATTCTTTAATAAGAAAACACAATTTTGGGTGGTTTTGATATTATATGCATATAAAAGGTAAAAGGTTTGATTTTATATTATTGTGATAAAAATTATATCATATTATATAACTTGTTGGAAGTTTGAATAACAGGTATTTATTTTACAATTCAGACATTATACACGTTAATTTTCTTTTACATTAGGATAATGTATAATTTAATTAAATAATATTATTTTATTGCTAACATATAATTATATTATGTTAATTATTTAACGTTAACACATGGATGTTATAATTGTGGTTTTGTGTATTAATCTCTTGTTTAAGTCAAGTTGTGAATTTATGTATGGATGCAGGATGAGGTAGAATGCTAAATATTGGTTTTGTTGTGTGCTTGTGATGATTATTGTGTTAGGATCAATTCTACAGTGCCTGAACCAGTAGATTCATTTTACTGGTGTGGCGCCTGGCAGCGGATATGCTTCCGCTAGGTGATAAGCCACAAATATAGGGGTCACTAGCGCGTGGCGTTTGGCGGCTTAGGATTATTGTCAGGGGTCTGGAGTACCATTTCGCTTAGGCAATGCCAAGCGATAGTGCTGGGGCATGGGTCCATTGCAGATGGATTTGCATGGATGTGTTTGATGGCTTGGTCAGGGATATGCTGGATTAGTTACGAGCGGGAAGGTTCGTAACGGAGATTTGAGATGCGTGATTGATGCGGGTGGGGAGGTCCGTATCTGTTGTACTCTTGTGTGAGGATACGAGCAGGGAGGTTCGTATGTTCCGTGCTCACACTTGAGGCTACTATGAGCGGGGAGGTTCATAGTAGGTGTTCACGCGTGTTGGACTACGAGTGGGCAGGTTCGTAGAATTGGACTACAGGCGGGGAGGTCCGTAGAGTTGGACCACGAGCGGGCAGGTTCGTGGGAGCATGATAATCTCTAAGGACCAAGGTTGTGAATGGATCTTTCTCATATAGGTTATGAGATTAGGGTATAATGTTATAGAAAGGTCAATAATCTAAAATTGATTAAGTTGGACTGGATGAGGGTCAATTATTATTATTTTATTATTTGTATTATTTTTCTTTCTCAGCTTACCCTTCTTGGTTGTGTGTTTGTGTTTGGCGATGATCACGTGACTTGTTACGTGGGAGCAGATGTGAATTCAGGTGAGGACGCTGATGCTTAGCGACAAAGCGGGGCTGACGATGGGAGATTTTTCTGTTGTATTATATTTTCCTGCATTTTGTAATAGACATTATGATGTTTTTATCTATTATGGACATGTAATAAAGATGGAGTAGTATGATTGGATTATCGCGAGAAAAGTTTTAAATTTTTCCGCGCTTGGGAACTTTATATAATGTTTGAATTTCCGCAAGAAAATTTTATGAAATAAGCTTTATCTAGTAATATCCATCTGGGGTGTTACAGTTCCTATCAACCGCTTTTGAATCATTAAAAATTTAATGTTTTGTTTAATAGTATAACAACTATAAAAACGGGATGTTACATATACAATTATTTAAAATATATATCCAAATAAAAAACAATATTAAAGTATGATGTAATAAAATATCAATATAATATATGATTTTTTTATTATTAACGTTATTTTCTATTAACAACTTTAAAACAATTTTAAATAAAGTTTAATATAAAATATAAATTAAAATAAACTTAATCTTGTTAAAAATATTTACTTGAAATATCAATTTTGATAGAAATATTTGTGCACACTTATACAGAAATTAAATTTGGTTTAAATTTGGAAAGGGACAAAATTGCACAATTTTTACAAAAATTGCTAAATTGAGACAAAAAATTAAAATACTGGGACTAAATTGAGAATAGGAAAATGACACCTGGCATAACAGTGACACGTGACACTATCACTGCCATGTGACACGATATCAACTTGACACGTGGATTTTTTTTTTTAATTTTTAAAAAATAAATAAAAAATAAAAAAATTCAAAAAATAAAAATAAAAATAAAAATTCAAAAAATCCATAAACTGACACGTGATACCCCATTTAACACCGTTACTACACCACTAACGGAAATGATTTGATTGCATCAAATTTCCCAAAATAAGGACCAAATTGAGATAAAAAAAATTGAGAGACCAAATTGATAATTTGCTACGAATAATTTAACCAATGTTATAAATGCTTCTTAGTTATTTTAAAAAAAAAAAAATATATATATATATATATATATTTTTTTTTTTTTTTCTTTTTTTCACATCGTTGCTGCTTTGGCAAAGGGAGAAAAGACAAAGAATAAACAACTGTCTTATAGCGTGGCTCGATGCTCATGTACGGAAAGAATGTTGCTGCTGACCCTTCGGTGACTCATGGTTTCTGAGTTGTCTGTTCAAACTTCTATGTAACTTTCTTTATTTTTTTTATTTTTATTTTTTTTTCAACTCGGCCAATGATCAGCAAATATGTTGGCCACGCATTTTTCATTAGTAATCTTTTTAACAGCATAAGACACCTTTGCTTTTAACCATATTTTATTCTTCTTTATGCGCATTATAACCAAATCATGATTGCCCCAAACGTTACCACATTTCAAGAAATACAAGTTCCAACAGCTGTATAAAAATCCGATGAACAGTACCGTCCTCTAATTAGATTTCTTGTTCTTCTGTTGTCTCGGGACCATGAACAGTACCGTCCTTAGAAGAACAAAGATCCTCGTTTGTCCGATGTTGTTTATTCTTATGTCTCATAAATTGCTAAACAGTTCTCACTGGGAAATCGAACTTGCCACAAAAGAAATGTGGACCAAAATTTAGAAAGTTACATTAAATTTTGCATCTGGTTTTTACATATTTTCCATATTTACAGCATCGCAAACATAAGCAGGTAAAGCAAAACTTGATCAATAAAACATTTATTAAGAAGTAATAACAATACATCCAAAGTTAAGAGGACCATTGTCTCTTAAAATAAAGGAAATAAACATAAAGAAAGGAATATGAATAGAACATTCTGAAATCTTCAACAACCTTTCCCTTTAAAACATTGTTCACGAGTTTTGGGTCATGTGACTCGTGACGTTCGTTTCAGCTTTCCCCATTTCCATGTCCACCTTCTCTAAGTTACCCTTTTCCTGGTCTTCCTTGCTTGGTTCTTCCACAACACTCCTTTTTGGGTATATGCAGTGAAGTACAAGCTGCAGGATCGACAAGGGCAATCCAAGCACATTCGGTCCCTGTCATTGTGAGACAAACATCAGTATTCGTAACACTTTGTTTTTTAATTTATGAAATTATGATATCCAAGAGACTATTTTGACACAAACCGCAACGAAAATATCTCGAATGAGGAGTCCATAGATCAGCCAGAGTGAAGAAGATATGGATGAGCACACGGATAATGTTAGTGGCATGAATTCAACACTCTTTGTTTGTATAACTTTTTTCTGCACCAATAAAAAATGAAGCATAGTTATAAAATTATTGTATAAGGCACCATAGAAACAGAAAAGGAAAAACACTTACTTTAATTTTTTAGTTAGTGAGATTATTATATTGCGTGATAGACCTTCTCTGCTCCAATTACAGGAAGAATATACGCTTAGTAATGACAGAATATTTGAACAGTGGAAAACAAAGATGAGTCACTCACCATCACAACGAGGGGAGATCCGTACAGTGTTACTGAAATAACTAAGCCAATGCTACCCACGAGAAGCTTTCGGTGACGGTGATCATGAAATACAAAAGCTGAGACTGCAGCAATTATGCAGAAAATAAGCACAACTGGTATTGCAGTCATGGCTACCTTCACCTGCAACAACATTTACTCATCTCAAAACGTGCAACGAATGGACCTGAAAACTGCAGTTATGTTTCTCAAATCACGTTTTCCCTATTTTTATTTCACTGGGAAAAGATCTTTCTCTATGAGGAAGAAATTGCTAAAACTTGATTTTTCAGCAAGGAAGTTAATATTCCAATGAAACCATCTTGCATATGATTCAAAACAAGTATCAAAGTGTGCAAACAAAATTTTTTTCGGATGCATGAAGAGAGTAACTTGGCTTACCTTTCCTTTGTTTGAAGCAAACCAGAAATAAATGAGAACATAGGATAACTCGAGAACAATCCCAATCCCATTAACAGTGACTAAAGGAAAATTTTCCCACTTGCAGCTCACAACAGGCAAACCGTACCAAGTGTAAAGGAGACAGTTCAAGAGTCCAATGATGTAAGGAATGCATGAAAACTCCTCTGTGCTTTTCTTTGTTATAACTCTTTTAAAGGTAACCCTGAACATGAAAAGCATGAAAAAGTGTTCAACACTTTATGCATTGTCTAAAAGGTAGAACATTAAAGCAGAAACATTCTTATACATGTAACATACAATGGTGCAGCATAAACGGACATTGAGGCTGCATTTCCTGCAATAAAAAAAAAAAAAAAAACAGAACTAATGAGTCAATTCCTGAAGACTCGATTATCCTAAGTTCTAAGAAAAGGAATGAACGAGGAAGTACCTAAAACAGCAACAACCAAACGAATGGTCTCTGCCATGTCTAGTTCTCTTACTGAATACTTAGAACTGAATGCTTAGAAGTTAGAAGAGATGAATATTTTGTACTTCCAACAGTTCATTGAAAATGCTTTATTTATAGCAGTTTGGGAACACTGTAGGACGCGTAGGCAAACTTAAAATAATATTAAAATTGAAACAGTGTATAAATTGAGAAAGGAAAGAAGAAAAAAAAGGAAGAAGTGCTGTCTACGTCTTTAACAATCATGTGGATGCCAAAATTTTGTACAAATTGAGAAGCTTTTCATCAACTTGCCGTATTCTTCTAAATTCCCACCCAGTCCCCCTACTTTTCATTTCTCCAGTTTTGGAGGCTTATGTTATGGTGAAGCAACAGACACAAAACATTATTTGCCATAAACTCTGATGTGTGGTGCCTTCATTTTTGACAAATCTCTTGCGTGTCATTTGGTATTTCATGTTATTATCTGTATAGTATTTTGATTTAAGGCCTATGTTTTTCTAATACAATTTATCAGTGCCTTCTGCTTTGTTTTTTTTTGGTTGGTAAAGCATTACAGAGGACGCTAGTGCGTTTCAAAACATTACTAAGATGATCTCTTCATGACGTGGCTTCCATTTTTCAGAGATATGGGAGTTTATTTGGTATGGCGCAATTTTAGTTCACAAAGTGAGCAATTATTACTTTTTGGTTAAATTATTTTTTAATGAAATCTCAAATAGTTTGGTTCAATTGAGTTCTTATTTTAAAAAAATCGTTGCAATAAGTTCAGTTCTATTAGTTGTACAGTAATGGTACTAATTATGTACCACATGTCAGCACGCGAATTTTTTATTTTACTTTTTTAATTTTTTTTTATAATTTAAAAAAAAATTAAAATTGTCACCTGTCAATCTGACACGGTGCCATTGCCAGAGACAATGTGATGTGGTAGTGTCACTGCCACGTGTCACGATTGGATGTGAAAAATCTCATTGTAGTCTCTGTATTTGTTATTTTGTCTCAATTTGGTTTCAATTTTTTTTAAAATTGAATCAATTTCATCTCTATATCAAATTTAATTTTTATATAATTTTACAATGGTATTTTTATTATAATTGATATTTTTAACAAAATTAAGTTTATTTGAATGTATATTTTGTATTGAACTTTATTTAAATATTGTTTCAAATATTTATATATCACTAATTTATAGACAAAATGTTAGAATTGTTAGAATTTTTTTTTAAATTATATTTGAATTTTCAAATTTTTTTATTTTTAAAGCAACTCTAACATTGATCTATAAATTATAAATATATAAATATTTAAAAAAAAATTTAAATAAATATCAGTGCAAAAATATACATTTAAATAAACTTAATTTTGTTAAAAATATCAACTATAATAAAAATACCATTGTAAAATTTATATAAAAATTGAATTTGATACAGGGATGAAATTGATTCAGTTTTAAAAAATTTGGGAGACAAAATAACAAACACAGGGACTGCATTGAGACTTTTCACATCTAATAGTGACACGTGATACTGCCACATCACACTATCTTTGCCACATGGCATAGTGTCAGATTGACACGTGACAATTTTTTTTAAATTATAAAAAAATTAAAAATTAAAAAATTAAAAAAATCACGTACTGACACGTGGTACATAATTAACACCGTTACTATATAATGAACGGAAAGAAACAAATTGCAACGAATTTTTCAAAATAGAGACTCAATTGAATCAAATAAAAATGGGGCGGACCTACTTGAGATTTCGCTACAAAAATGAAGACATCTGGAATGATTTAACCTAACTTTTTCAAATATATGATATTTTGTTTCACAAATTTATAAGTCATTTTCTTAAATTAAGAAAGTTTTAACTTAAAGAAGTTTGTTTCCGAGGTCATTTGTGGTAGGTGACTTGGTGTTAAGGCAAGCCCCATCCATAACCCACCGAAAATCCTCGATGGCGGGCGAATGTTGAGGACATGGAATGCAGACAAGATTCGTTTCTTTTACAATTACTCTCTTTTACAGCTGATGCATAATGTACAACTGCACTCCTCTCCTCTCAAGTTTTTTTTTATCTCAATAGGCTTTTAACGAGACGATAAAATGATGAATGAATGAATTTTTCATGTGATATCGTATATCTACTTTTGCATATTTTGTGTTAGGTTTAAAAAAATATATATCAAATTCAATCCGTTTGTGTTTGTCCGAAGTTGGCCCTTGCACCCGGTGTTAAAAAATATATCTGATTAAATTCGTTCGTCTTAGTGCACAGTTGGCTTTTGTGTCAAGTGTTAAAATAAATATCAGATTGAATTCGTTCATCTTAGTACGAGATTGACCTTTGTGTCAACGGTTAAAATATATATCGGATTCAATCAATTCACATTAGTGTGAGGTTAATCTTTGTGTTAAGTGTTAAAATATATATCAAACTGAATCGGTTTGTTTTAGTGCATGATTAACCTTTGTGTCTCTCTGGTGTTAAAATATATATATCCGATTAAATTTGTTCATCTTAGTGCATGGTTGACTTGTGTGCTAGGTGTTAAAATATATATCAAATTGAATCCATTCATCTTAATCTATATATCACAAAATCCATTATCCTTAGTGCGGGGTTTGCCTTTGTTCTAGGCGTTAAAATATATATCAAATTAAATTCATTCACCTTAGGGCAAATTTGACCTTTATGTTAGATGTTAAAATATATATTGGATCAAATCTATTTACCTTAGTGAGAGATTGACCTTTGTGCCATGTGTTAAATATGTATGGAATTTAAATTGTTCGCCTTAGTGTGGGAATAACCTTTGTGCATGGTATTAAAATATATATTAGTTTAAATATGTTCGCCTTAGTACAAGACTGATCTTTGTAGCTAATGTTAAAATATATATCAGATTGAATTCGTTCGTTGTAATATAAGATTCTCCGTACGATATATTAATATATATATTCCGAATAAAGTATTAGTAAATTTCAATAAAATCACCTTTATTCTTTGTTTGTCTTTTTGTCTTTAAGTATAAACACCTCCTATATCTTAATATTTTACTTTAGTTCTATTTCTAATGAAAAAAAAGAGTTACTAATTGTTTAAAATTATATATCACATTGAATAAAGTAAATTATATTTAATTACAATGGAACAGGATAATAGCAAAACATGTTCAAATCAATTCGTCAGATTTAATTTAGTTTCAAATTTTTTTATATTCAAAATCAAATTTGCATGTAATTTTTATATTTAATTTGAATATATATTTGTTGGATAAAAAGTTTATAATTAAGATTTGCTACAAAATTTAACACATGTTTAACAAGAAAAAAAAATTGAAATATTGAATAACTACCTACTATTAATTATACTTATATTCTAAAGAATTCATTCAAACTAGACTTAGTAATAGAATTATCAATCCGTTAAAAAAAAACAAATATTTGTTGGAGGAAATTTAATAGAAGGTATCGATTAAATTAAAGAATATATATATATAAAAGGGGAACCGAGTCCTGATTTTGGCAGCAGAATATAGAATTTTATTATTCTGATTAATTCATCCTCAATCAATTCTGATTAAACCTTGGAGGAAGAATTCCTAGGTTGTGGAATAAAGGTAAACAAAAAATCATGGGACTTATGCGTTTCAGTGGTGCGTATTTGGAAAACGCATCACATGAACTCTATTCCAATTCACTGCTCCAAAAAGAGGGTTTATCTTTGGTGATGATGACGGTGCCTTAATCAAGATTACAACACTAAAATTATAATAACCACCAAAATTAAACTAATTAAAAGGAGGTCTTTCTAGTCCACAAACGTGTCCATGTGCTTGATTTGAAGTTAATTGGGAATTGAAGATATTAGTAACAACATTTGGTTTCCGATGTTTGTTTGTGTCTGGTGTGCATGCGAAAGAACGTTGATTTAACGAAGAAGATAGGTTGTGAAATAGCTGCCACCGCGCTTCTACACTAAAACTCATTCTGTTTGTTTCACCTGCTTATAGCTGGAGGGTCAATTTTACAGCCACACTTTTTTGACTCAATTTTATAAGGGTACCATTCATGCACGCACTCTCCAACTTGCTACCAATACAAAGGAGGGTGAGTTTCTTACTCTTATCATATGTTACAAAGCACACCAATTAACTGCAATGTTCATCTTTTGTATCACTATAATAATATAATAATAAAAGTTAAATATAATTTTAGTTTTTAATTGTGTTGAAAGTTTTATATCGAATAAAGATAATGTCACTTTATAGTATACAACTGAGTTGCAAACTTCATTTTACAAATTGATTTTGTGGAATTGAGTTAGGCTTAAAAAATCACTTCTAACATAATATTAGAACTAAGTTAGAGTTTATCTTAACAAGATTTTTTATTAAAAATATATTTAATTAAGATAATAATAATTGGGTTTTGGTATTGGACAGGTGGAAGTTTCTAGCTTATGCTTATTTGGTGATAATGTCTATATTTCCCCAAATAAAGTGAGTGAGAGCATATTAGATTTGTACACATAGGATACGATTGGGAAGCTAGTAAAAGACACATCTCTCTCCTAATCTGTAGCTTGTGTTTGTTTTATTATGTTATGTGATAGCTGAGTGACATTACAGCAGCACACTGCCCTAATTAGTTTATTTGCCCATCACGCTCACCAAAAACTTCACCAAAAAGCATTTCCTTTTATTCATGTAATTAATCATCAAAGGGTATGGGAGATCAAGAAGAGATTAAAAAAAGCTAATTCAAAATTAAAAGTTATGATTAAAGTGCTCAATGTTTGGCAAAATCCTTGAATATCTTTTCATTGTGATGATGGACAATTTCCTGTCATTTTTTTTAAATTAATGGTATTTAATATTATACTATTAATTGAATATAATGTACTTTAGGTAAAGTTGAAAAAAAATTAATATACAAATTTAATTAAATTTTAAATATCTTATGAATTTAATTTATATACCTATAGTTGAGTATCTGTTTTATTAGATATTTATAGTATTTTTTTTAATTTTGTCTAAATATTCTGCTGTCTTTTATAAATAATAAGATTATGTGATTGTTACTTTTTTTTCATATCATTTATCGGTTTAATTTACTTACTTTCCATAAACAAATTGACTTACAAATTAAACGATGTTAAAGAGAATGAGTTAAAATAACAAAATAAAAGTAATGACAACGTCATTTATTAACGAGAAAATCAAATAACGAAATATTTTGACCAAACCAAAAAATATTGTAAGAATAAAATAATTTCTTTTAATAAAACTCAATTAAAAATATTGAAACGTAGGAGGTAGTTAGAACTTAATAAAATATAATATAAATTATAAAACAATTTCTTTAAATTGTTAATGAGAATAAATTTTCGAGAACAACACTCTAATTAAATTATGATAATTTTTTTCTTAAATACAATATTTGATAAATATGTAAAGGAAAAATATAATATTAAATAGTTTTTTATACAAGCAAACTTTTTTGAAGAAGTTAGTTGAAAAAAACTTTTTTAATTCTTTTGGAATCCAAATATCCTATTTAAACATTTATTGAGAAATTTACTCCACCTAACCTAATATTTCCATCACCTTTTCATTTATGTTTTTGGCAGTGTCTGGCTACTTTTATTTCCTATATTTGTAAAGTGACCCATCAAATTTCTTCCATCCATTCTTATGTCCACATGTTAACCAACCTTCTATCAAAATCTTATCTATGTGCCCCAGTCATAAAGTTGACTTTACATGGAAACCCCACAATTACTTTATATTTATTTAGATGAATCAGAAGTCACTAATTTAACAAACAACGAGGGGGCCAATAATTAAGATATAGACATTTTTCTTATTGGGTTAGAAAGCATTCCAAAAGAATAATTATACAATAATACTGACAAATGCATCGCTATTTCCCTTGCTATCCACAAAAAAATAAACCCATTAATTAATTTCATCAAATCAAGTTAGTAAGTATCTTAAAGATCCACGCATTATTTCTCCAAATAACTGTTTGATATGGCCATTTTTCATTATTATTTTTTATTATTTTGATTTTGATTTTGATGATTAATATGGTTTTATCATTATTGCTCACACCACAATAATACAAGTGTCTTCTCTTTAATCACCCCACCTAAGTCTAAAGTATCCTTTAATGCTACAATATTTGGGGGCCTCATGCACAACAAATATTGATTTATTAAGCTTCGCATCAATCATTTTCCTGGGCTCATCATCATCTTCTTCTTCCTCGTTTCTTTTTAATTAAATCTCTAAACGTATCACCATTTTGTCACGCTCATAAGATAATGGTCGACAACCTATATATTTAGCCATTTACTGTATAAGAATTTGTTAGAAAAAACTCCCACGTAGGTGACAACTTACCTTAGGCTTATTTTGTATATGTTTAGAAAGGAGTTTAGTGTTTTCTAAGAAAATAATTTCAGAGTTTTTCTATTATTTTTTTTAGTAATTGAGAGAATAATTAAGAGAGAATGTTAGTTTCTTCCTGTTTAAAAAAAGGTTATCATTGTTTTCTTTTTGGAGGTAGAAAGAATGTAATTTTGTTTTTTTTTAATAAAATTACATTATTTGTTTATTATCTCTTTTTCTCTATTTTTTTTTATTTTTTTTATTTTAGTTATGGATACTTATACTATTATTTTAATATCCAATAGAATTAATTGGTGTATTGTTTGGTATTTTTTGAGTTTACTCGTTGCACCTTATATTCGTATACATATATGAAAAAGGAAAAGAAAATAGTAGAAGAAAAATATAAATATAATTAGTGATATATACTTGTTAGAGTATCCAAATATAATTTGTTCAAGGAAATATACAGAATTTGGGTAAAAAATATGAGAGAGGGATATCATGCAAGATCACTTCAATATGGTTTCAAAAAGGATGGCGTTAAAATTAAATGACAAGCGTGGTAGGGTTCTCAATTTGAAGCTTGATCTGGTGTGGATGGAATGTAGCAACATTAACTCTTTCAAGGGCTATATATAAGATATGATATGATATTAAAAATTAGAAAAAAGTATGATAAATTATTTAATTATGCATGTTTGATGTGAACTAAATATTTTAATAGATAGTATATATTATTCTTCTTAAAAAAAAACTAGATTATTAGATAAGATTAATTATATGTGGTAAATACACCAAAGTATTATAAAATTTCTTAAAAATAATTGATATTTTTTATAGGATAATATAAGTACTTTTCATATTTAGTATTATTAGTAGATTTTTTTGAAAAAATTTAAAATTGTTTTGAAAATATTTTATTGTATTCCCTTATAAGAAAGACCGTTGTAAATGTTAAAAATATACAAAATAATTACATAATTTAGTAAAAAACGTTAGCCATTACTGATGTAATTTCTATTTCCTTTACTATGTTTTAACTTACCCAAATACTATTATAAAGGAAATAGTATACATATAGATGCACTGATTTATTCTACATTATAATTGTTAAACCAAGGTAAATTAATGTAGAAAATAAGGATTGTGACATCAGTTATCAATAGATAAAAAATAATATATTTATACATTAAAGACATACTAAAGATCGGTGAGAGCAATAAAAATTATTTAAGTCTCAGTGACATTTTAAAACAATAATAAAGAATTAAAGAGGAAACAAATTAAAGAGACAAATATATAAGATTATAAGATGAGGAAGACTAAATAATTTTTATTTTTAAATATTTAATAATAATATAAAAAAATCAGAAGATGTGTTAAATATGAACATATAACTCTGTCATCATTAATAAAATATATCAGATCTTTCATCTATTTTGTTCAAACATAAAACTAAGTCAGAGCATTTTTTTTATTCATGACTGTTTTGTATAAGGGTTAGAACACCCTTTAAATATTTTTTTTTTAATTTAATTTATTCTTTATTGATAAAAAAAAAATCTCTAAACACAAATGCTGGACTATGAAAGAGAGATAACAATGTAACTGTTAGAACATTTTAGTTGTGAGACGAGATCGACTACGAAAAAATACTACTTCAAATACTATCTAAAAGAAAGTTAGAAACTACTAAAAAAATAATTTAACAAACACTAGACTAAATAAATTGATAGCTAAGGGAAAAAAACAAAACACTTCCGAAAAACCTTGTGACTCTGTCATTTATCATAATGCTAATTATATTATGCAGGATTTCTTTTCATAATCTTGACAAGAAAAAAAGAGGTTCAATAATTAAATTCCTCATTTTCTTTTAATATTTTTCACTCACACCAATATCTCCTACTCTTTTTAAAAGTAAGCTGTTATGTTACATACCTAAAAAAATAACCTTCAGTTACTAATAGAAATGGTTCGCTCTTATGTAATTATATTCGTAATTGTTACTTTTATCTCACCATGTTATAGATGTTCCTGACATGAATATATATATTAATTCATACCTAAAATCATTCCTATATTTGTGTGTTTTTTTTATCGATAAAAAATAATATAATAAAAATAGAGTACTTTGATACTCAAATCCTTTTATTAAAAGTGTATAAGGTACTATCCTCTTATGCTACACGTTTTATAAGAATCAATATTACATAGGCTTATAACAATACAAGATAAATCAATAAAAAAGCTTATTTAGAGACAATATTATAAAATATAACCTGAAATAAAACATAGATTGGATTCGATAAAAGTAAAGAAAGTGTCGCTTAATGTTCGAAGTACCTCAGTTTTTAATGTTTGAAGTACCTCATATACAATAATTTTTTTTTTCAGTTATTCATAATTATATAAACCCGTAGGGATCAACATCTAACAATGCATGATTAGGGTGTAAATAAGTGGAACTGGTTTTGTAACATTGAATTTAAAAAAAAAAAAATAAAAATGAAAAAACAAAAACAAAAAAATGATATATTTCTTTACGTAAAGAAAAAACACACCAAAAAAAGCAATAATAAAGGTGATACGAAATAATTCATTTGTGTAAAGCATCAAACTTCTAACACAAACTAATTGATTTACGCCAAAAGCAAACCTAACTCCATCTTCTCAATGCAACATGGCCACTGCACTTGTACTTATCCACTGCACACACATTCTATGCAAATATATCTTTTTTTGTGGGCTCTTTGCAAATAATGTTTCCTACTGTGCATAATGTCTGGTGGGAAATTAACGTTAGGATATATATTGTCACAAAAATAAATAACTCAAATCAAGTATATCCCACCAAAAACTAAAAGATACTCCTATTTGGGGAGGGTCTCATAGGGTGGGAAAAAAGGAAAAAGCATTGAAAAGTTGAGGAAGAAACATGGCCAAATAATAACAATGGAAAAGAGTGAAAGAAACTGCAAAAAAGAAACCAGAAAATCATAAAAAGATATAGGGGAAAAACATGAAACTTGTGAGTTTTGCAAAATAAATTGAATTTTGTACGTTGGCACACAGAATTTGAATAATTCTTCAAAACGCCATTAGCGGCAGTTATTATTGCAAGAGAAACCGAGAAAAAATGGAGAACAAATCAACCTTAATTTAATTAGTGGGACACTCGTGTTGTGGGGAGAACATGGTTTGCGACAATACATTGAAATTATCTCAATTCTGAATCAGAGAGGTTATTTTCAGGTGTAAATTTTCAATATACAGTATTTGGAGTCAATGAATTAATTATTGGTGGTTTGGTAGAATAAGGTTGCTTTTTGAGTTTTCAAAAGACTATTATCTTGTTTCACGAAATAAATTCCGTCATTTCTGCATGGGCGTTTTTGTGAGGTGATTCACTGAGTTTGATTTTTGTTGAATGATTATTTTTAATATAAATGAAACGATGTTAATTTTTTCTACAGTTATTAAGATATTTATTTGCTCTAAGAAAAGAAAAGAGGATATAACTTCTTTGGAATTAAAATGGTAAAATAGATTTAAGTATGGGCTCATTTCGGATTTGATTTGAGTTAGGTAAGAAAAAATTCAGTTTTTTAAGTGTGGGTCAAACTGCGATTCGTTTATTTAGTTTGCGGGTGAAATAAACTTGAGTCAGGTTGGAAGTCGGTGATAATTTTTTATTAGTCTTTACTGATTTTTATAAATATTTTTTATTATAATAATTTAGTATTTTTAACCATATAAGTTGTGACTTTAATTTTTTAAATAATATAATATTGTTAAATAATATTAAAATAGTTTGGATGATTTATTTTTTTCTAAATGATTAATATTTTAGTTTTTAATTATTATTCTCTTAATAATATTGAGTGAAATAGATAAATAATTTGATTGTAAAATTTTAAAATAACAAATTGAACCATCAATTTTAAAATCAATTTTAATAGTGTATAATAAATATATAAAATAAATCCAAAAAAAAAATACTTAATCGAATTAATCCATTAATTTATTAATTCGTGGAAATAGGTTGAATTGATTACAAAACTTTTAATTTACCAAAATATGAAATAAATTAAGTTAACTTATTTTTAGTTTAACCAATAATGAATCAACTCATATAAATTAAGTTGACTAATCGACTTTTAAAATACCCATATTTATAAAGTAATTTTAAAACATCCATTTTTATTCTTTTCAACATGATTATAATATTATTATATAACAATTTCTTGTAGATAAAATATATGAATATTCATTAATGATTCATTCATCATATATTTAACAAATATTAACATTAAAGTCATCTAATATATTAAAATTTATATTGTTAAATAATATTTCTGTCACGTGAAAACAGATATTATATTTTAATACATTGAGTAATTTAACAAAAAACTAATTCTAATATAATTACTTTCTAAATCTCTTCTTAGGATTCTAAAAGCGTAGATTATTTCGTAAATCAGTCTTTAAGAACCTAACATATCAATAAGATAAAATCTATTATTTATAATTTCATATATTGAATGATCTTAATTAATAGTTTAATTCTAAATACCGTTTTTTATATGTCTAGAATGAATTAACTACGATTTGAATCCATATATTTAGGCGTCAGTGACCCGGATTTTAGAGTTATTAGAGTCCTAATTTTTTTTCCCAGTATACATAAAATTATATATATATATATATATATATATATATATATATATATATATTTATTTTAATGTGTAATATCTTCAAAACTTTTACACATTTATGTTGGAGTTAAATATATTTTGAATTTTGGAGTTAAATATATTTTGAGTATCTCCAAAAAGTTTATACATTTATCTCGGGATTAAGTATGATTTATGAATTTTTTTAGTAATATTTGATTTGTTAAATAATATTTTAGACTGATATTTGAGTTAAAACGTGTCAAACAGTGTAAAAATTTCAAATACCAACCTGAAATGTGTTTTGCCAAAAAAACAAATATTAACCCAATTTGATTAACTTTGAGAAAAAAAAAATATGTAACAAATTTAGAATACAGACAGATTCCATTTTTTTTTCAAGTTTAGAAACTCAAGATATATAAATCTTTTATAATTTAACATAAAAAGTTATGATTTAATTACAATATGCAAGCACTAAGAGCAAATTAATCACCCATATATAACAGCAATTTATGCTTTACAATAAAAAAAATGGGAATGATTGTAAATTTTTTAATTGAATAACTATTTTTATATTTTTTATTTATTTGAATAACTAATTTTATCATGTATTCTTAATATAATTTATCAAAATTAGAATTTGGGAATCATTGTAAATTTTTTATTTTAAAAATAGTTTATAAACAGAAATTTAATTGGTTAGAGTTGAATTAAGATGATTTTTACTCATTTTCAAATAAATTTAACTTCAATTTCAATAAAAAGTCCATTTAATTTGATGATGTTCATCATCACTATTCAAATTGTTATTACTATTATTATTATTTTATTTTAATACTAAAGTTCATTCATAATATTATGTTGTCATATTATATATATATATATTATTCCAACACATAATTAGAAAAACTTTTAGAAAACTTTCAATTATTATTATCATTAACTATTTAAATATCATAGTATATTGAGCTGAGTGAGACAACATTTCACGAATAATAAAAGGTTGTTTATGAAAGGTTGAAGATTTTACATGAGGACAAGTATTATCATACAAATTAATTTTGGAAACATGTATTAGATCTAATTAAATTTTTATTATAATATTAGAACTTATTAAACTTGCATGAGATATATATTCATATATGACTACCTTTAAGTCATTTATATATAAAATAGTGATGTCTTCATGAATGAATAGGGATGACAACAGATCGGGTCGAGTGTCGAGTATGAATAGTGTCTACTCGTAATCCGATTTGTAATAAAAAAATTTATATGTTATCTATTTCGTTACCGGATACCATTTTAAAAGATATCCACAGATTTTTTTAGAACCCATGGGTACCTGTAGATACCCACAAATACTAAAAAAAGAAGATATTTCATAAATTTTTAAAATAAAATTTAATTAAAATTACAAAAAATATGAAATAAAATATAAATTAAATTAAATTTTAATTTTAATTTTAATTAAATTAAATTAAATAAAATATAAATTAAATTTTAATTTTAATTAAATTTAACTTAATAAAATAAAATAAATTTTAATTTTAATTTTTTAAGAGAAATGAATATTCACATATACAGATAGTAGGATACTTGTCCCCGATCCGTTTATAAACGAGTATTAAATACCCGATACCCGCTACCCATTGATACTAACTCTTCATAACGAAATTTATCTGTGAATACTCACAGTCACATATACGAGTATTTTTTTATCCCTAGATGAGAATGGATTAACAAGATATTATGGATTTTTCTTGTAAATAATTTTTTTTTCTTTTTTAAATTGACTGTATCCAATCACCACAAATTTCAGTAAATTCAATTTGTTTTGAAGTCAAATATAATTAGATTGCATACTCAAATTAGTTTTAAATTAATCACAAATTTCCCATTAACATAGACGTTAAAAAAATATTCTTAATAGGGAAAAACAAATCATTAAGATAATTGCAAACCCATAAGAAATGTTTAAACTATTTATTTTATTCCGCATGAAACAAGACATTAGAATATGGTAACAAGGAAAGATCTTAAGTACATGTAAGAAAATTTTGGTCTAAACATTTGATGTTACGAATGAAAGGGGAGAAAATTGATAATGATAGTTTGAGGGGAAAAAGAAGATATATTTGCAGAAATGGTGTCGTATCGAAATTTGTAGAAATGTAGCAGCCAAAATGTTAGAGGACTAGGTGGAACAATTTGTCAACTGTCTTTAAAAACTCTTTATAGTTTTTAAGGTTTAGTACCTTCATTTGTACGAATATATCACCCATCTTGGTCACGTGCTTTCACCTTGCAACTCATTCCATGTCACATGTCACTCATGCCTTTAATTTTAATTTAATAAAAAACCTTACACATTTGATAAATTAAATTGTTGCAATTCCAAACGCGCCAAAACGACATGGGTAGTCAAAAACTCAATCATTACAACAAAATATTATATTATGTCTTTGTCATTGCTTCCTAAAACGAATACTTTAATAGATTGTGACTCGTTACGTAAGAAAGCGAAATCACGTTTACCATGATCATGATCATTGCCATCTAGTGCAACACTCTCCTTAATTTTCTTTTGGAGTCACTATGGTTATTTAAAAAGAAAATCAATTTATAACATTAAATAAAGACAAATTATTTTGGAGTGATAAGTGTAATCAAAATAATTTTGGGACTTTAAATTTGTTTCATCGTCACATAATCGTTATGAGGATTTTTTTTTTCTCACTTATAATTGATCTTTTATTTTTTATTTAATGTAGGATTTTTAATGTATTCACTTATTTGTGAATTGATGAATGATTATTTGACAGATATAGATAAAAAGAATTGACATCCTGTAAATTAATATTACCTTCGTGTGTAATTTCTAATAAGAATAATTCGATGGTCTCCAATATTTATTCTGCCAACCTCACCAAACATTTGCTTAGTCATAGAAATAATTTTTAACTACCCTAGTCTCGAAATTAGTTTCGACTTTAAGATTCTGTTCATCATTTGATCACTTTAGTTAAAATTAAAAAAGTGTGGTATTTTCTGAATGAAAAGAACAAAAATAATCACTTTTAAATTTAAAAAATAGAAAATATTGACGTTTTATGAAGCTAAAATAAATAGTAGTATGCAAAGTAAGAGAATAAGTTGATGAATAACTTTGAAATCTTTCGAAAAAGTCTTTCTTTTACAAACTACAAACAGATTCATGGCATCTCAAACAGTTGAATAGATAATGCAAGGTTCAGCTAGTGATTTACCATTTCATAGTGCCAACGTTTGTTTCAATACACAAATGGAGAAACATATAGAAGCTACATTAAAAAAGTTAGTGACGATTTAGGAAGATAAGAGAACAATATAATATTGTGTGAAGAGCAGGAGATGACATGAATGAATCTGGGGTAGGAAGTGATTGAGAGATTAAAATAAGAAAACAACTTTTGAATCATGTTTCCATTTATTATTTGTCGGATCCTTGAGAAGGGACGTTCAAAATTTGAATTATACTTACATGTGGACCCTGAAATGGTTGTGCGTAGAGAGGGAAGAAGTACATTATAAAATCTTATCCGCTTCAGAAGTTGGCAAGTACAAGCTCTGTTTTTGCGTCAACTCAATGTGGCAAATGGGCACATAAATATTATTATACATTCACATATCGTAGTGTGTAATAGGAAAATTGGAATGTCACTCAGAGGTAGCAATACAGCGTGAAAAGGTGAAGATGAGAGCCAGTTGGAAGGCAGAAAGGAGACACAAGCTGCAGAATTTGTCACCACCAAACTTCAATTTAGCTCACTTTTTTAGATTTCACTTTCACATCACTCTAAACCTAGCTCTCAAGTGCTTAATGCTTCACCAACTAAACTTTTCAAATCTCATTATTCAAAATTTCACATTGACTAAAAAATAAGACATTTCATGATATATAATTAGATACAAACTTTATTTTATAAGTCGATTTTATGAAGTTGAGTTAGATTTAAAGTTCACTTCTTAACATTGTATCATAAGTATGACATAAAACTTATCGTATCGAGATCTGTTGTTTGTTTGCCTATTGTTCTACCCACTATCAACAAATTTATTATTTGTTTGTAGTTGGACGCATAAAGCCATACTGTTACCGGTAAGTAGACTTAATGAGTTTGTTTTTGAATCTCTAAAAAGGTGAGTGAAATGGGAAATAATGCATGGTGGCTGCTCCATAAAAAAATGTTTGTATAATTCTGTGTGTGTTGTGTGCATGTATAGATATAACAGTTGGATCTGTGTCATTGCTTAGTAATTGGTGAGTAGGATGCAAAACATTGGTGTGTGCAGGTTACGCAGAATCAACCAAAGTGGCCCGCACACCGCAAAACTCTCTTCTCTCACTAGTCCATTTTGGGAATTGACTCATTCCATCTTTAACTTATTACTCATTCGTCACCATCACCATTTTCTGTTTCCTTCTTTCTGTTAACGTTTTACTTTGCTTGCTTCTTACCATTCTTTCCTATTCCGATTCGTTGCATGCTATTATGCCATCATCTTTCACTAACCCCTTTCATCTTCTTTTTTATGTTAAATCACATGAACATTTTTTTTTTTTAAGGATGTCACATTGTTTATCTCTTCTATAATTTCTGCATTTTCTGTCATATCTTTACTAACTGGTTTTGTTTTTTGCCTCCTAAAGGGACAACAAAATTTATTTTGAATTACTTGTTTCTCTTTACAATATTTCTCCTTTCTTCTAAGACCAAACATTTTCAAATTAGCTCCAATTATGCATGATATTTTGTTTATTCGGCTACATTAGTCAAAATATGCTGACTCGTGCTTCCAGTATTAGGAAAAAGACAGCATTATTGTACCGAAAGAATGGCCTGTATCGTCTCTAAAATAAATAAAAATGGTTTTAAATATTAAATGTTGAATTGAATCAAAGTGTAAATTCAAATTAATAATAATTTTCTATTTTACAATATTTGGGTCATCTTCTAGAAAATATCTCTGAAAATTATTAATTACTATGAAAATGGTTCAGCTTTTCATTGAATAGATAGATACACTCATTTTTCTTTTCAAAAATTTTCATAATTAACGATAAATTTTTAGGTAGAAAATAAATTATTGATAAATTTAATTTATAAGCGAATTTTAAAAATTTAAATTATGAATTTTAAAAAATTAAATTATCAACAGTTAATTTTACCGGTAAATAGTCACCCATAAAATTTTTTGATAAATTCAAATTTGTATTATTAATAATGTATTTGACGATTAATTTTATCTGTAACTTATAATTGAAATTATCAACAACTTTTGTTGTTTGGTAAATCTGTTGATAAATAAAATAATTATTCTTTTGTCAAGTCTAATGAATTTTTTTTTATATATTAAATAAAAATGAATGAGAAGAACAAAAGAAGATAAGAAGGAAAAAGAAGAACTAGAAGACGAGGTGCAATGTGGCGATGAACAATGGCGGCAACTGAAGTTGGTAGAGGAGTTGGCGGCAATGACGGACATGGTGGTAGCGATGGAGTGGGAGGAAGAAAAAGAAGAAGAACAAATCATAGTAGTTACTGATGAATTTTATTAACAATCAAAATTTATCGATATAATTATCGTCGGTAATTACTGACGAATTTTTTGATCTATCAGTCAAATGTATCATCAACAATTTTATCAACAAATTTTTTATCATTTGTAGTTCATCGATAAATTTGAATGTTGACAAAATTTTTCTATTACCAAGAGATTGTGTTCATCAATAATATGCAATTTTCGTATAATTACAAACTACGATCGAATTAAAGATTATTATTAATCAATAAAATCTCACATATAATTGAAATTAATTTTGTTGGAAGGTTCATATTGACTAAAGATAAGGTCAATTTACAATATATAAGTAGGTGCAAATCTTAACTTACAAACCAGTTTTGTGGAAGTTTAGTTAAACTTAAGGTTCACTTCTTAACATGATATCAAAGTCTGATTTAAAGTTATATCCTAGTGAGATTTGGGTTTGTTGGATATATAGTTCCACTTGCTATCTAGCCGCTATCAGACCACCCATTAATATCTAGTCTAATGTTCAATATTTATTTATCTCAACGAGTGTGTTTGAAGTCCACATCGACTAAAAATAAAATTCATTTACAATATATAAGTAGGTGCAAATTTCACCTTACAAATCAATTTTGTAAGATTTAATTAAACTTAATTATAGTTAGTGCATATTTTCTAGCTTTTAATTTCTTATATATACAACAATTCAAGTCCTAATTGATTTCCAATAAGTCGATACTAAGTTCTGACTCACTCGAAGTGCAAAACTCATGTGGAACAAAATGTCCAATAACGGAGGGAGTTGAAATTGACGTAGCATAGCACACAGATTAGGAATTTGTCTAATTGAAAAATTCCCTCAGATTTTTCTAGGTCATGTCTACAGAATGGCATTTTTTCTGTGTTGATATACGGGTATTAACTTGAATAATCGACACGTGTAAATTGTCTAAATTTCTCGCAGTTAAGTTGATTTAATGAATTAACAAAATCACATCTAATTAGAAAATACTTTTACTAAGTGGTAGATATTTGTTTTAGTCTACGAAATGCAGTTAACTTTTTCAGAATCAATAAATATGTCAATTGTTATTTTTAATTAAATTTATTCTTTGTCTATAAAAAAAAAAAAAAACAAAACCACTATCAATTCGTTAAATTTATTCTCCGAATAACTTCACGATATTTATTGTAAAATTTTAGAACTTAATGTTCATGTATTATTTATTCATAAGAAAATCTAATTTATTTAAGGAGAAGATTAAATGAAAAAAAAAATTGGAAGTAGTGAACTGCTATATATTAAAAGGTAAATTTTAAGTTTTATTCAATTTTAAAAAAACAAACAAAATTTGCACCTTGTATATTATAATTTCGTCCTATTTCTAATCAAATATGAGACTTTTAACAAATCTAAATACAATTTAAGATTTAATGTGTTTACTATGACCAAAAATTACATCTCATGCCACATAAATACTTACATAAGATATACTTGTTATGCATCACTCAATCAAAAATATATGGAATAACATTTTTTACAACATTCATTCTGCATGTGAATTCTGGTGCAGATGGAGAAACAAGAATAAAAGATTGGTAGAGAAAATATACTAAAATACATTATTTTCCACACCTGGTCTTCAAGAAGGATATATTGTTGAATTTGGATATTTTCACATTTCAATACAACTCAGGCAGTTTTCTGGTATTCAAAATCGGAACATGGTAATCTCTAACAGAATTGAATGTAGAATTGTGTGTTGCTGAAATTTTAGGTAAAACCAATTTAGATTATCTTTTGAGTTTTTTTTTTTTTTTTTTTTGTTTTTTTTTTTTTTTTTTTTGATGTCTTATGCTCTGAACCTTAAAAGTAAGTATATAGACTATGTTTTAAAACATATTAAAAATATTTTTAATATATTATCGGTGTATTTTGAAGATTCAAAAAGCCAGTACCAAGAAATTAGTAAAAAAAAAATCTGAACTTAGCGAAATGTGGTGCCAAATTAATCTTACATATATCCACATTTTAAACAAGTCTAATTTTTCTACAAATAATCTCCTATAAAATTAGACTATATGAATTGCCCTATAAACTACAAAAAAGTATTTTATTAATTAAAATATAATTACTGAATATAGTTATGCGGTTATAATAAGTATGTTTAAATATAATCAACATTCAATTAGAAAATAAAACAGTTAATCAAAACAGAAAGTGTACGGAGTGTTAAATCATGTAACAAAATAAAAAATTAGATCAAATATATTTTTTTTTCATTAGTAGTGTTTGATCTCATTAATTTCATTGTCCGCGTAATTTACAATACAATTATAAATAGTAAATAAATAAAACAATTTGAGTGTTAAATATTTTAATTGTTCCCGTACATCTAATTGTTTGTATCGTTCAGGAATATTGGTAAAGAAGAATTTAAATATCCATTCTTTCTTCAATTATTGGAAGATGACATTTAAAGATAAATCCGTCATAGAAGTCTATAATCTAAGATAGTAGGAAAGATATTGCAAATTAAACCCGTTGGAATTCACCGATGTGAATCGAACTTTAAAAACAACATAAAATATATTCAAAACTAATAACTCGTACTATGCGAATTACATATCATACTGATATTTGATTTATGTCTAAGAAAAACAATATTTCCAATGTAATAATAATGTTTTGCAAATTAAACACGTTGAATTCACTGGTGTAATTTAAACTTAAAAGAGAACATAAAAAATATTCAAAACGAATAACTCGTACTCGACGGATTACATATTATACCTACTTAAACCTAAATAACATCTACACAGTGGCGGAACTATGCAATCACGTAGCGGAGTCACGGCTTTCCTATTTTTTTTTTAATTTATTTTATATATATTTATATATTTTTAAAAATTATATTTATATATTATTTATATTAAGTTTATATTGCGAAAATTATAATAAAAAATACAATAAAAAATTGAATGGAGATATTGATTTATAAAAGAGATTAAGATTTTTTTTGTTATAGAATTTTTTCACCATATAAATTATTATGAAAGTATATGAGAAAAAATAAATACAAAGAGATAGATTGAAAAACAAAGACCAAGAAACACATAGATTGAGATTGAAATATACATTCTCGCATGATGTCTCATAGATTAAGGTTAGTATCTTATTATGATTTATGTATGTTAGATTTATAATTCTTTTTAGGATGTTTCTCCAAATTAAGTTTATTCCAAATTTGTATAAATCTAATTATGATTTTAGGGATTCTTTTATGAAATTAATATGAATCCTAATTATTTTTTAACAAACCTTCATGTATTGTCTTATATGATAAGAAAAAATAATACAAGACGCAACAATATAATATATTTAAGTATGAGTTCAAAAGAATTGTGTATCCGAAATCAAAATGAAGATCAATGAAAGCACGTGTGAGACCTTACTATTCTCTTACCGGTAAGTTATTCTATAACGTATATCAAAAGTGTGTTTTACGTTGCCCCTTACAACTGACTAATGGGTCTCAGTTTGATATCCCTACCAGCAGAGATCAAAGACCTACTAATCATTCAAGTCCATCACAGACCATTTATTGAAGAATCTAACCCATCACGGACCGTTCATCACAAACTCAATATTTATTATACATAAATTAATAACAATTGTGAAATATAATTGATACTAACAAATAATATAATTTATTGATTAATGTTAATCCACAATAATAACAAAATAAAGAATAATAATTTTATATAATAAAATTATATAAAATACAACAATCTCCCACTTATATAACGTTAGTAAATAAATTAGTTACATTAATTACTACATAAGTATGGATACCAATTAAGAAATATGAATATGAATCACAAAAATAATACTTGATAGAGACAAATACCATATATTTAAATTTCATGGATAATAAATAAAATAAAATAAACATAAATATAAGTATAAAATATATATGATCCCAAAATGATTAATACATTTTACGTGAAAAAAGAGATATAAATGACGGATGAAAATTATAATAATATAAAGTGTAAAATTTTAGACTTCCACTAAGTACACCAAAAAATTTAACCACTACATAATTTTAAAAAACTCGGATAACTAAGTCTTTTAACAGATCTGGCAACATATTTACTACTACCAAAAGCATGTATAAGGTCACTGTTACCCAAAACATGTCTTCAACTTATTCCATGCTGATATAAAACGAAAAATTATTTTTTAAAAAAAATTTATTTACAAACTTTTGACAATACATAACAACATTTCAATAAATAAATAAAAGTTTAATGCGACTTAGAAATAGTAAAAAAGAGTTTAATGTTTGTTAAAAAATAAATTTTGTAAAAAAAAAACTTTGTTAAAATATCATTATATAAATTTCATGTCTACCTGTCGAGAAAAAGATTCACCATTTATCGATTCGTACGTAAGCACATTTTTTTATATTTTTCCTTCGTTTCATTTCTTAAAGTATATCTTAGCTTTATCATTAATTATGGAGACATTTTAACATTTTCAGAATAACGATCACCCATCATTATAATATATTCGAACACATCAATTTTGAAATGCATAGTTTCTCCATGTAAAGGGACAGATATATTCTCCATCGTTTAGGTACAGAGGATAATTCGACTCCATATATTCCTTCAATTTCTGTGTAAATAATAAAAATACAAGTGAAGAGTTTTTCTTTCCCAAAGCAAAAATTTGTTTTCTTTCTGTTCATAGTATCTTATGCGTATTTGATAGTAATAAGATTCTCGTTCTGATTTAAAAGAGTACAAAAAATAATATATTATTGTTATTATATAAGCTATTTGATAATTATTTTATTGTAAATAAATGGATAGATATAATAACTGCCATACAATTTTATAATATACTATTAACATTTGATTTAAAAATGAAATACTTTTATAAAATTGTTTTATTGGATAAATATTTAGTTGACATGGGTTTTATCTTCCATCTTCAGATAATATATTGTAAGGGTCTAATTTCGAATAAAGTATTTTGATGACTGTCATTAGTGTGGAGCAAACATTACTACTTGTGTAGGTTACTGTTCATTTTTTTCACCTAACCTGACTTAACAGTATAAGATGGATATGGTAAATATCACAATCACAAATTATTTTTTATGAAAAAAGAGAATAATATTTTAAAATGTTATCATTAATTACTGGCTACCAATTCAAGAATCATGGACGTAGCTAGGCATGAGTCATTTCACTCTCATCAGGTTTGTTCCCAATCCACTCTCATCTTTTTTTCAGAATATAAAAATGGATACTCTATTCCATCGTTTATTAAGATACCCACATACATATTTATTTATTTTTATAAAAATTTTAAGAAAACAAGAAAATCGCAAGCTCAACTTTATAATTTAACGTTTATAATAATCTACTTATTATAATTACGGTGTGGATGAGTATCTATATCTCTAATCTGATATCCATCTCATCGTTGCTCTATTTTCAGAAATAAAATATGGATACTAGATTCCAACTAAAATTCAAGGTTGTTCCTGTCCTGCGATACTCAATGTCAAAACAAGGATGTGGCCATCTAAGTACAAACATGGAACAATTTGTTATGAAGTTGTAACTTTGAAAGATCAATTTCTTAATATTCCCAATTCACATCAAGAATATAAATACATTTAGTATATGTCAGTATTTGTTATATTATATTTTATCTTCGCTTATAACTAACCAACACCATCTATGTCCCCTTTCATTTTTTTTAAGACAATTAATGGTGTATAACATGTTTGGACTAACTTTTCTATAAGTTCTTTGAAAAAGAAAGATGAAAAATTGAAATTAATTTCTGTTAAACGTCATTTTATGCATAAATTAAATTTTAAGGCTTTCTCTCATGTATTTTCTTTAAATTTTTATCTGTAACATGCACAGAAGGTATTTTAATTTATAGAAAAAATAATTTTTTATTTTTTCTTCTGTTTTTTCACTTGAAATTATGGAAAAGATCGATTAAATGTACTTATATGTAGAATATTTCAACTACTTACAATATGTAGAACGTAAGTCTGTAAAATAATCTTTTTATTTATATAGAAAGATGTACATTTAGTAGAGAGTGGTAGGAATGATTAGAAAGAAGTACATGAAAAACAGCATTTGGTGAAAACTAAAGAACGAAGGAAACTGAAGAGAAAAGAAAGAAAGAGAAAAATGTGTAAGAATAAAGGTTGATTAACTAAAAGAAATAGATGGAAAAAGGGAACGAAATAAATATCTTTTTATAATAAATAACTAAAAAAATGTCATTATTTTTAACTTTTGGATATTACATTGGCAATTATTCTCCTGGACCTACTCAAATCGCCATCATTTTATTTTCTGGCCCAATGTTTAGGATATGTTATACACTCCCCCTTCATGAAAAGGGCCAAATACAATTTAATTTCATCAAAGTAAGGCACGTCACAGGTATGTATGTAACTTGTATAAGCAGTTATATACTTTTGTAATTTCAAGTAAATCATATACATATTACATGAGTATGATTATATAATAGTAGGTATTTAAATGAACAATAATAAGAACATGACTATATAATATATATATATATATATATATATATATATATATATATATATATATATATATATATATATATATATATATCTTTATTGTATAACTATAGGTCAGGTGTTTCTATACATCAGTGATTTATACAACATAACGACGAAGATAATCCAAACGAGCTGAATGCTTGAGCTTCATAAGAGCCTTCATTTCGTGCTTTCTTACCATTTCCCTTGATATATTCAAGTTCCTAGCAATTTCTCCCAACGTTCTGTCACCCTTCCCATCAAGTCCAAATCTCTGTCTGATAACTAAGCTCTCCTTCGGCTTCAGGGAATCAAGCTAGCACAAAAATGAAATCTCAGATTTGTTGATCATAACAATATGATGTAATTGAATCATATATATATATATATATATATATATATATATATATATATATATATATATATA
>Ga0214544_1003622_pt1 | contig 31684 bp, 11 predicted proteins | sample CNSS3metaG_FD_160074 | JGI IMG/M metagenome (GOLD analysis project Ga0214544, IMG submission 160074) | Root nodule microbial communities from cowpea collected in UCLA plant growth center, Los Angeles, California, USA - CNSS3 | ecosystem: Host-associated > Plants > Roots > Nodule | place: USA...
AATATATTAATATCATAATGTTATAAACATTATATAATAGATTATGTTGCGTTTTAAAATATGATATATAATACAAGTTTATCTCTTATAGTAAATGATGTAGGACAATCTTTAGTAACATGTATAATTTTAATTAATAAGATTCTTATTCTGCAAAATCTAAGATAGGATTGGGTGAATTTAATGATTCAATCTTCAAAGCCTCTATATAAAGAGGATAGTGCAGTGAAAGCCATACGAGGATAAGCAACGAGAAAAAAAAATAGATCTAAGAGTTAGAGAAGCACATTAGAAAAAAGGAAACCTAACGGTGAGACTCAAAGGAGAAATAAAAGTTGAATCGTTCATTTATTCAAACCTTTTTCAATCTCTATGGTAAGGAAAAGAGACATTTATCATTCTATCTTTTGACTTTTATTTTTCTTATCTCCTCATAATTATTTTTATATTTACCCATAAGTGAGGTGTCCCTAACCTCATTCTAATTTATATTTAGTTCTCATTCCTACTTATTTATTTATATTCATCTCCAATTGAGCACTAGTCCTATTTATTCAATTTATATTTATTCTCGTTTACTTATTTATACTTATCTCCAGTTACGTACCGATTCTTTTTATTTATTTATATTTATTTTAATTATTCATTGATCCTATCTATTTATTTATATAATCATATGGTTTAATATTGAAATAAAATTTATGATAAATAAAGATTTGATTATTGTAGTTGGAGGTATAACCTTGGGGATTTAAACGAGATAGTATTACTCAATATGAGATGTTCTTGAGTTACTTTGTTGGCCATGAGCTCATTTATCCTGACTAGTCACTACAAAATTAATCAACATCTTTATAAAGTATGATAAAATCTGGTTTTATGGATTTGAGAGAATTTTCATTTCATTTTATCTTATTATGATATGTTGTATATTTTTTTTATGTGATATTTGCTTCACTTTCCTATTTTATGATTGTGTGTGAAAAACAAAATTTTATAACCTTATCGTAGATGGTCGCTCCAAACATGTCTGATCCCTTCTTTGCCGACATTGTGGTTGTTTTCCCGGGGAATGCATGACAAACCAATGCAATGAATAATTCTGTAACATTTCAGGAAACGGGAAACTCTACTATTACTTTTCTCTTTGCTCCAAATGTGCCGATTGTCATCGAAGGACAAATCGGAGTTACTTCTACTTACCCCCAACAGTCCAAGTGAATCCTATCCATAACATTTTTCCTCCACCTGTTTGAAAACCAGTATATGAGAGGGAAACTATAAATAAATAACACTTCTTCCTCTTCTAGTGTAGGAAATATAGGATGTATGTGGATATAAGATTCATACAATATTGTAAATACATATATATATATATATATATATATATATATATATATATGTGTGTGTGTGTGTGTGTGTGTAGTATAATTAGATATCATTGTATAATTTTACTTTTAAATTTTATAAAGTATATTGTAGAAAATAATAATAATAAATAAATAATTAGAATTTTTTTTATTGTCACGGTATATGTGTTGTTTACACCATTTGAGACATATTTGTTTCAATGTTAGCTAAGAAACTATAATCAAACGTTAAATAAATTTAAGAAAATTTGGTTAAAAAGACTAAATTCACATTGTTATAAAGTTGTGGACTAAATTGGGTCAAAGTTTCAAAAAGAAACTTATTTCAATTTTCATTGAAAGTTAAGGGACCAAAGACATATTTAACCCAAAATATAATAGTTAAAATCTATTATACGTTTTTTGCTGAAATAAAAAATCTAAAATCATTTTCACTATCAAATGTTAAAATATATTTCACAAACAAACATAGTAATAATTTAAGTTGAAATTAGTTCCTAAAAGCATATATTATTACATTTTCTTATATCAATTATAATTTAACATGTTCTACATCAAATATACATATCATATAGATTTACAACATGACATTGAGATTTTATTCTACGAAGTGGTAGAAAAATTAAAATATTATTTTTTTTTTTTTTGTGTAGATAGGGAGAATGTTTGTTTGTGACAATCCATCCAAACATCTACCATCCCTCACACAGAAATACTCACCATCGACAACATTGACGGTGGATCAAGATATTTTCTTCCTTATTTTATTTTTGGAACAAAATTGGTTTTGGAGTGAAACATAACAACAATACTTTTGTGAAATTGTCCCAATAGATCATATGAGGTCGATCATAAAAAAAAAATAATCAAAAGTAAAGCTATTTTATTTGTTTTGAAGAAGAATTAAAATAGTTTATACATTTTATGAGAAGAAAAAATCTAATATTGAAGAGATAAGAAAACATTTCAAAATATAAGGAAATCCGATAGGGTAGACAAAGAAAAGTTAGCATTAAACCTTTCCAAGATAAGACTTTTAAAAAACAATAAGGAATTTTAAAGGCCTTTTTGGAATGTCAGAGATGATAAATCTCTTAATAAAGGTTTGTTTTTGGGATATGAAGTTTAAAGCTTGACTTGGAAGGTTTTTTATGTGAAGAAAACCATAGGGAACCGTATTATTTGTCTATGTATATAATATAATTTTTTATGGGTATGGTATGATGTCCTATTATTTTTTTTCATAAAATATTCATATAATATAATGATAGTGATATCTAATATATAAACTTTAGAAAGATAATTTATATTTATATAAAAAATTACTAATTTCTTGTAAAACTGAATTTACAAATTACAAGGTCAAGTCTAGTGAGGAGTGAACCACATAAAATATTTAGTGTAATAAGTTTGATAATTGCTTAAAATTCATTGAATTCAATGTTACAAAATGTAGTTTGTAAACTTTAATCTCTGTATGAACATTTAAACAAAGTTCTATAATCTGTTGTGATTCCATGAGGTGAATCAAGTCGCTACTAACAGTTCATATTAAGAGAACCTTCATCCATGGTCTTGGACAAGGAAGAAAACCACAGAAGACTTATATAATTTTGCTGGAACATGGCATTGGAATTAACTTATCAACATTTATATTGTCGCTCACTATTGAAAATAGTTAACTAAATTCAACTAGCTAACTTCATATGTAACTCTACATAATGATTATGAACAAGTGATATTCATACCAGCACTGTAACATTAAAAGATTCACTTGGACAATGATAACTAGGAATGTAAAAAAAATGTATATAACATAAATTGCATTTCTTTGGAGTACATAGATTATAGTCTTTATTAATATTGTCTAAATGTAAGATTGAGTCGACCAGGAGAAAGCCCAGAATCTCTGAGCAATTCCTTTGGAGCTGAATTTGGAAAAATCGATGGCACACCATGGAAAACATGTCGAGATTCACCACCAAATATGAGCACATCTCCAGATTCTAGCACTACCCTCTTTGCCTCCTCTACATTCCTTTTATCCCCATAAAGAAAATCTGCAGAATCACCAATAGAGAAGGACACAACAGGCAACCCCTTCTGAAGACTTTCTTTGCTTTCATCACGATCCTGCATCAAACAGCTTCAAGTTAAAGGCTTGATAGAGTTTGTCCGTTTTATAGAATAGAAAATGTATAACACAATAAACTTGACTTTGGTAAATGCAAATCATGAGCCACTCAATAAAGTTTGATTCATTTATACCAAAAGTATAAGACACTACACAATGTTTTAGCATTTAGAAATCTGAAAATAGAACAATCAGATAAGAGAGACTGAAATAATTACTATAGTCGTATAATTGACCAAGTGAATATCTCATATTATTCCTAGTATCACACATTTGAAAATTTTCCATCATTCTGATAATGAAAATGCAAAGTTTAGGAAGTGTAAGAGCTTAACCTGATGAAGACCAAGCTTTCCATTTTCTGTGTAAAAATTGACAATGCAAATATCAGGAGTCATAGAAGGAAGAACATTCGCCACATTACATGCTCCATATTCCTTTTCAGTCAGAGATTGAGATTCTAGGATTGCTCTTGTAACTAGTTTACTGAAGTGATTGGGAATACTAGGTGGGGTGCTACCATCAAATACTCGTTTATTTCCATATTTATAGCTTTGAGGATCCCAATCCATACCAAGACACATCATCTTCAATCGAAGTTTTGCTCCATTTGCATATCCTGGTTGATAGAATCCGCCAAGACCAAGACCAAGTTCACGACACACTTTCACTATTTCCACCTAAAAGTATCAGAATAATTGTTCAGCTGATGTAGTAAAGTTATAAAGAATTAAAAAAACAATCACAAGTGAGATTGAAGTACCTGTTCATCATGGCTTATGAAATTTTTTAATAGAACCATCCCAGGTCTCAAAACTGACCCTTTTGTCCATTCCTTCTGAATCTCAATTCTACTTTCTTGGTTTTCCCCATGAAAAGTAGCTCCTATAAAACCATGATTTCTCTTTCCAAAAAAGCAAATGTCATATGGTCTGAACTCTGGCTTGTTAACTGAAGAATCCAACTTTTGACCACCAATTGCAACATAGTTTGATTTGATGTTTCTATTATAAGGTTTGTTGACAGAATCAGGTTTTTTTCTCCAACATTGTCTATTTTGAGACCATTCATCATGAGGAGTTGATATGTTAGTCTTTGAAAAATTCTTAGCAAGTGGTAAATTGATATTTTCAAAACTGGAGTGAGGTACACAACATTTGTCTCCACCGGGCTTGGTCGATTCTAAATCAACTCGAGTTCTCTTGAAATTTCTTGGTTGAAAACTACGAGACATAACCTGTAATTATTAGATCATGTAAATTATAATCAGAAAACAGTTATTACTAACAAAATTTTTAATTTAATCTATTGTAGCTTGTTTTTGTTATAAAATACATGTTTTTTCTCTAAAATATGGTTATATTTGTTTTGAATCAATTTCTTTAAAAGGACAAAAAAAGAAAAACGAGAAAAAAAATTGTTTCACAAAATCATAACAATAGCAAATATGAAATTATTCTTCACCAAAAACAAAAATCAAACAGATATTGAGAATCTTTAAAAGAAAAGAGTTGGATCGTACGTGAACTTTGTGAAGAACAGAGTTTATTGCAAATGGTGAAGACTCGGTGGTTGAATCAATCCACGAATTTGGTTGAAACAAAAATAAGGATGATATTGCAAGAAAAGAAGTTGTGAATAAGTGACAGAGAGATGAAGTGTGAAACAACACTATTTAAAAGAACAACCTATGATCACTTTTATTTTGATTCCAAGATATAATTTGATAAATTCAATAATATCTAATAATGAATTAATTGAGATTATAAATATGAATGATTTTTAGAAAAGATAAGGTTTGTTGTCTACGCATTAGATAAATCTTATCATAATTCAAAGTATACCATTTCAATCTAAATACCTTTTCAAATCTTGAAAAGATTGTGATTTTTCTTTGATTTGGGTTTTTAATTACTTATCAAATAAATCCTACCAAGAAAGGTAATGCATAAGATAATGTATTTGATTTTATCGCAATTTTGAACCATTGATTTTATAATGAAAGATTCTGAAATCAATTAATTTTAGTAACTAATTGCAAATTGAACTTTTACTAAATTTGATTATTAAACAGGATTTAAATTTTTATATTGACAATAGTTTTAGAAAAAATTACTAAAACTCCTAACAGACAAAATAAAACACAAAATTGACCATTTTCATTTACAACACTTTAATTAATGTAAATACATTCAAAATCAAATCACGACTTTTTATTCTATTACTATTAATTATATCTTTGAAGTTTATTTTTATCTTGTATTTCGTACAATTAGGGGTGTCAAAACGGGCCAGCCCGACCCGTTTTGACCCGGCCCGATTTTGGCCCGTATTAAACGGGCCGGGCCGGGCTGGCCCGACATGGTAAAACGGGCTACATTTTTGGACCCGGCCCGCGGGCTGGCGGGCTGGCGGGCTGGCCCGCCAGTTTTTTCTGATCTCTATAATTTTTGGCCCAATCATACACACCCATAAGAGGAATCCCACTGTACCAAAACCCTCCTTTCTCATACACACCCACTTCCTCAACCCCTTTCCTCAACAACTCAACCTTCCTCTCCTCGGATGCGTTGGACCACTGCACTCCATGCTCGCTTCGTCCATGTCGTTCAACTCTTGGGCGGCCATGAAAGTAATCATGCTTTCCTTTTTCTCTCCTCTTTATCTTCTTCACTTTCTTCTTCTCTTTTCCTCTAACCACTGCATTTCCAGAATGGGTCCAATCAAACAAGGGCAAATCGCAGCAACAACAACCACACATACACCATAACCTCCAATTTAGGGAAACCAATTTTAGGGTTACGAAAATCATAAATTTAGGTCACAAATCGAAAAAAAAAAAACCAGAACTCAAATTACGAATAAACCTATCTTCGCGGTGGTGGTGGCCGTCGGAATCGTCGTGAATCGCAGTCCGATGGTGGCGTCGTGAATGGCCTGCACTGCACTCTGCCTTCGTCTTTCCTCGCCAGCGACGTGGGTGTGGAGGAGAAAGAAAAGTGGGTGGTTTCTGGTTTCCCAAAACGCGGGTGGAGTGGAGTGGAGAGGAGTGGAGTGGAGTGGAGAGGAGTGGAGTGGAGGAGAAGAGAAGAGAGTGTGATGTTTGGCCGCGGGTGGAGTGGAGTGGAGTGGAGGAGAAGAGAAGAAAAGAGTCTTTTCTGGTTTCCCAAAACGCTGCACACTGGCACTGCACGTGTTTTTTTTTATTATTAGTAAGTCGTTTGGCCCGCGGGCTGGCCCGTTTTGGCCCGCGGGCTGGCCCGACGGGTTATCGGGCTTGACGGGCCGGGCTGTCTCGGGTTGGCGGGCTGAATTTTGTGACCCGGCCCATACTTTTTTGGTCGGGCTGGCGGGCCGGCCCGTCGGGCCCGGCCCATTTTGACATCTCTAGGCCGAGGTGGTCGAGGTGACGAGCAAATATCACTGGATTTTAGGAATAACCACCCACATGCGAGATTTCAGGAGAGAATAGTGGAGAAGTGGGTAGGTTGGTTAGCTAAAGATCTGGCATTAAAATAGCAGTTTAAAGACTGAAGGACTCTATATATACATAAGGGATTAAGGAAAAAAGGGGGGTGAACTCAGGAGTGAGAGAGAGAATTATTGTTCTGGTTTGGCCATCATTCCTAGACCGGAACATTGACGCCCACCGTGGGGCCCGGTAAAACGAGGTCCCAACCACAATAACGTAAAAAAAATCACGATGATAAAGTACTCCACGAAAAGCATCTACGGCGGAGTTGGCAACGTAGAAGAGACGACAAAGGTCTTTTGATTCTCGACGACAAGGGCTCGTGATGATCTCTGATGAGGTTTTAGCGGTGGCAGTCTTGACGAAACTGAATGGAGAGGTGAGCTCTAGGCCGACCTCGAGCAAGAAGGGGTTCGACATCAGTCAGCCTAAAATCTCCCCGACAAGCACAATGCTAGACAGAGAGGTAGGCTCTGGACCGACCTCGCCACGAGCAAGTTGAAGCCTCAGTACACTGAGAGCTGGCCGACCTGATCGACCTCGCTACAAGCGAGGTTAAGCCTCAGTACGCTGAGAGCTCTCCTCGGTCCGACCTCGCTACGAGCGAGTTGAAGCCTCAGTACGCTGAGAGCTGGCCGACCTGACCGATCTCGCTACGAGCGAGTTGAAGCCTCAGTACGCTGAGAGCTCTCCTCGGTCCGACCTCGCTACGAGCGAGTTTAAGCCTCACTACGCTGAGAGCTCTCCTCGATCCGATCTCGCTACGAGCGAGTTGAAGCCTCAGTACGCTAAGAGCTGGCCGACCTAACCGACCTCGCTACGAGCGAGTTGAAGCCTTAGTACGCTGAGAGCTCTCCTCGGTCTGACCTCGCTACGAGCGAGTTGAAGCCTCAGTACGTTGAGGGCTCTCCTCGGTTCGACCTCGCTACGAGCGAGAGAATACCTCAGTACGCTGAGGACTCAACTCAGATCCGACCTCGCTACGAGCGAGAGAATACCTCAGTACGCTGAGGACTCAACTTGATCCGACCTCGCTACGAGCGAGAGAATACCTCAGTACGCTGAGGACTCAACTCGAATCCGACCTCGCTACGAGCGAGAGAATACCCCAGTACGCTGAGGATTCAACTTGATTTGACCTCGCTACGAGCGAGAGAATACCTCAGTACGCTGAGAACTCAACTTAATCATTTTATCTTACTTGTGTCAGTACGCTGAGAACTCAACTTAATCATTTTATTTTACTTATCTTATGTTGAGGTCTCCCTAAGGCTGACCTCAGCTCGATCATTTTATATATTACTTGTCTTATGCTTAGGTTTCCCTCAGGCTGACCTCAGTTTAATCATTTCTATCTCGAGGTCTCCCTTGGGCCGACCTCAGGTTGATCATCTTACTTGTGTTCTTTTAAGGTTCCTTCAAGCTGACCTCAACTTAATCATTTTACTTATCTTATGTTGAGGTCTCCCTTGGGTCGACCTCATATGGTGAGGTCTCCCTTAGGCCGACCTCATATGGTGAGGTCTCCCTTAGGCCGACCTCAGCTTGATCATTTTACTTATTTTATGTCGAGGTCTCCTTCGGACCGACCTCAACTTTATCATGTTATATATTTACTTGTCCTATACTAGAATATGTGGACGGTTTATGACAACCTTTCATCCCAGCAAGTTGAGGACTCAAGGTTGGAGGACTATGTACCGTCCAGGGAATGGCCGACCTCAACGTGTTCATCAGGATTCTGACTTGATAAATATTTTTCATAAAATAATGAGTTTTAGTCATAGGCCGAGGTGACGAGCATTTGGACCGAGGTGGCCGAGGTGACGAGCATTTGGACCGAGGTGGCCGAGGTAATGAGCACTTGGGCCGAGGTGGCCGAGGTAACGAGCACTTGGGCCGAGGTGGTCGAGGTGACGAGCAAATATCACTGGATTTTAGGAATAACCACCCACATGCGAGATTTCAAGAGAGAATAGTGGAAAAGTAAGTAGGTTTGTTAGCTAAAGATCTGGCATTAAAATAGCAGTTTAAAGACTGAAGGACTCTATATATACATAAGGGATTAAGGAAAAAAGGGGGGTGAACTCAAGAGTGAGAGAGAGAATTATTATATATATATATATATATAATAATTATTATTAAATTTAATAATATATATTTATAATAACTAATAATAATAATATAATAATTAATAATATATAATAATAATAATAATTAATTAATATGTATAGTAATTAAATATAATAAAAATAATGTATATAATTATTATTATTATTAATAGTTTTAAATAATAGTAATTATTATGAAAATAATAATAATAATTTAATGTAATTTACTTTTTATTAATTTTTTATTAAAATTTATTAAATAATATATTTTTTTTAAATTTAATATTTTTAACTAATCTAAAAATTATTTTATATATTTTTTCTAGCAAGAACATTTTAATAATTTTGAAATGTTACCTATTATAACTTTTTATTTTATCTACCAATAATTCAAATCATTCACTAACTTTTATAAAATTTATCTTCAAATTCACTCACTTTATCCTCTAAATCCACACAAAGAAACACAGATATCCATCCATTCAAATCTACGCAAATTCATCTTCACACTTTCTCCTAAATCCATCTCTCCATGTGAACAGAGCCTGACTCTAGATTTTCTGTCTTTCTTTTATTCTCTGACTTCTCTCCACTAAGTTAAGTGAGACATGAACTTGTCAACTTTTTGACTTTTTCTCCACATAAGAAGGGAGTCCAATATCCAAGAAATTTAAGAGATATAACACATATATAAATCTAAATTAAAGTAAGGCAAAAGCTCACTCATATTTTAGGATTCCAAACTGAAAATGATTTTTATTGAAAACGCATTCCATTGGACTATATATTTTACAACTTAGTTTAGAATAAAACTACACATTGAATTAGTACTCGAATGACATTGATACGAACAAGAAATTAACTTTAGGTTTTTGTGAAGCATACGAGGGACATTTATTGTACCTTATTGTTTGTCGCTGTAATTAGGGAGCCAAAGGATGGAATGTTGAAGTGTGAATGAATGAGTAAAGTTGATTATAATTTGGGTATATGAATTATTGGTGAAGTGCTTGAGTAGTCAAAAGTGTGAAATTGTTTAATCAAAACATTAAGTATAGATAGGAGATTGCTTAACTTACGTGTTTAGCATTAATAAGAAGTAGGTCCTCTCCAGCTAATTGCCTTCATAAAGAACAACAAACAAGTTTACAACTTGGACTATCTTTCTCTCATACGTCTCTTTTCTCAACCATTAAACCATTTTTCTGCTTTCTCTATTTTACAATCTTTTTTTTTTTTGTCTAAATTTATTAGAAATTTAAATATGATTCGAAATCCCACACTATGTAAAAATTTGTATGTAAAGTTGAATATGAAGAACCATAATTTTTTTTTTATAATTTTGGATTAAAGAGAGTGTCACTCCTTGTATAAAGTGAATTCGTGTCTTCTATTGTATCTCCAATAAATGACTCATCAACATTAGTATTATGTATCAATCAATTCTTACATCACTATGGTTATTTTAATTTAAAAATTCTAAATTTATTAGTTTTTAATGTCCGATTAGTTATTTATTATTACAATAAAATTCTTCATGAACAACTAATTTTAATGACAAGAAATTGTTTGTGGTGATACCGATTTACAAAATAAAATTTATTGATTATTAAAATATTCAATATTATGAATAAAAAAAATTATAATTTGTTTCTAGATTTGGTCTCTAAAATTTAGGGACCAAGATTTTAACCACAAAAAAAAATGTTTATTAATTGGTTACTAAATATTAACTACCATTAACTACCAAAGATTTTGATTATCAAATAAATTAATAACTAAATTAGTCTCTAATTAATTAGTGATAAATAACTTTTTATTTTGTAAATTAATGTATAAATTAGTTATTATTTAAAATTTGTGTATTTACAATTAATATATATACAAAAACCTCAAACTAAAGTTATTAAAGTGATATATAACTAAAAGAAAGGATGGAAATGAGATGGATAATGTTTTATATAGTTTTCACAATTTTATTTTTTTTATATATAGTTTGACTTGAACTTCATAAAATACAATTACATTAATTGAGAAGTATATTTCTCATGTTATATTATTTATAAAAGAAATATACTAATACTAAAAATATTTTTTCAGAACATCTCAATAAAATTGACTTTCCCACGTACTATATCAAGAGAAAATTTTCTCTCTTCTATAAGAAACACCAGGTTTGTTTCTCATTTATACTTACATGAGCATTAATTAAGAAGAAGTTCATTCTCAACTTTAACCAAACACATGTCAAATCCTTATTACAATAACTTGATATGAAAGTTTGTTTAAAAGTTTTATTCACCTAAGTAAATCTATCAATCTAATAACTACACTTATTAATAATTATACTTTTTTATATTATAATATGCTATAATTTTACGTATAATATTAATCGTGTGCAATATATATATATATATATATATATATATATATATATATATATATATAATGGTCGTTTTATAAGATATAATATGTGCGTCGAGTGCTTCTTAACTATCGAGTGCTTCCACTCTTAACTAAGTGTTATAAAGATGATTCTCCTTATTATAAATTAAAGAGTTAAATATGTTTTTGTCTCTGAAGTTTCAGTAAAATTTGTAATTAGTTCCCATTCGAAACTCTAGACCAATCTGAATTTTAGTATCTTTAAAAATATGTGAATTTAGTATTTTTAACCAAAATTTTGTTCAGTTTATGTGACGTTTCAAATGCGATTTACAATAATATTTGAGCTAATATTAAAGAGAAAATGTGTTAAAAGGTATAAACATTTTAAATATCAACCTGAAATAGGCTTGAAATGCCAGATAAACTTAACAAAATTTGATTAAAAGAATAAAATCTACATATTTCTAAAAATGAAAGACTAAATTGATCTAAATTGATCTAAAATTTCGAAAAGGAACTAATTTCAAATTTTACTTAAATTTGAAGAATAAAAATCATATTTAATTTTAAATTAAAAAACTATTTCTGATCTTGGAGAATTAATATATATTTTGATATTAGAAAAGCTATTTTAAAATATTGTCAAAATATAGAAAGCTTCTTTTTGTGTGTAAAATGAGTGGATTGTTGGTAGAAAATGCTTTCAGCAGTTAAATAGATGAAAATGACGTAATCTGAATTTGACACTACCGACCTGACCATAGTTGTCAAAAAAAAGAATCTTGTGTTTTGAGAATTCTCATTGATTGAATATCTTTGTCCAAAAGTTTTTAACCTTATTTGATAATACATAAGAGAGTACCCGAATTCAATAATTTATAAAACACAATCATTTATTACATTTTATTTGCTTCTCCACTAAACATACTTATAAAGTAGGTGAGAAATTTTGAACCTTATGACTTGTGAAGTTCATCAAGCTAATGGAATTTCATTGTTTATTCAAAATGTTATCTAATACATTCACATGATAAAAGATAACACATGCATAAAACAATTACGCTTAATTAACAAATTAGGTTTAAATGGTTGATATGGTTAATTTAAAAAAATATTTCGATTGAAACGGATTAATTTAAAACGAAGCCTTAACACACAAATGTACTCACAATAAAATCCAATTCAATTTTGTTATCAAAAGAATGATACTAAAAAGAATTCCCCTCACTTAAAGATTTGTTTTTCGGAAAAATTCTGTGTATACCTTTCAATTTTCATACTTTTTTCTAACACTTAATAATTTTTCTTACTTTTTTAATTAATTCGTTCTAAATTATTTTTTATTAATGTTGGATAAATTTTGAATAAAAAAATAGAATATTTGTGTATGATCACTTAAGAAAAGGAAGAGAATTTTAGATCATGCAGAAATTCATTTTAGTACTGTGCTGACAGTAATTCAACTATTCCTTTTTGTTTAAAATTTAAAATAAAGTAGGATTACGAGGATGACGTCATCGAAAAAGCTTCTTTGTCCCCTTACCTGTCCAGACTTTTGCACCACCACCATGTACGTGTGTTTTTCCCTCATAAAGAAACAACTAAGTTCTTTCTTTTAATCTTTTTCTTTTTCTTTTTCTAAAAAAGCAGGTCTCAACAAAAACGTTATGGAGAATAAATAATACCACATTTTTAAGTGCTTCAGAATATAAGGAAAAAATACAGGAAAAAGATAGATGTAATGTAACACATTCTACGACTAAAAACAGAGAGGTACAAAGAAATCTGCATCTTCTTAACCAATTTTATCAACTGTGAGTGACTAACAGAGTATTTTGTCTAGGGTGAGAAAGGAAAAGGAAAAATTGAGATACCAGAAAAAGAAAAGCATTTCTTATTCATTTTATAAACTCTTATATTCCTATGGCAGCGAAACAATCTCTATCCATATGCTGAACTTCAACTGTTACCATATCTTCAACTCAACCATAAATACCTCACAAATCCCTGAATCAGAACCAACACAACCAAAACAGAGCAATGAAGACGCTAATTCTGAACTCTGTGCAAACCATTCTTCTTCTTCTGCTGCTGCTCAGCACCAACACCAAAGCAGAAGAAAACCAAACACCAAGCCATGCCAAAAAGACCTACATAATCCACATGGACAAGTCCACCATGCCCTCAACTTTCTCCGACCACCTCAACTGGTTCGACTCCTCCCTCAAATCAGCATCAGCCACCGCAGAGATTTTCTACACCTACAAACACGTGGTTCACGGCTTCTCCACCAGGCTCACACCCCAAGAAGCACAAACACTCGCCAACCAACCAGGAATCCTCTCGGTCACTCCAGAACTTCGATACAAACTCCACACCACAAGAACACCGCAGTTCCTCGGACTCGACAAAAGCACCACGCTCTTACCCGCGTCCCAGCAACAGAGCCAGGTCATCATCGGAGTCCTTGACACCGGCGTCTGGCCCGAGCTGAAGAGCCTCGACGACACGGGCCTGGGCCCGGTACCCGCCACGTGGAAAGGCGAGTGCGAAGTTGGCAGCAACATGAACTCCTCACACTGCAACAGAAAACTCGTGGGTGCCAGGTTTTTCTCCAAAGGCTACGAAGCCGCTCTTGGACCTGTTGACTTAAGTACAGAGTCGAAGTCAGCGAGAGACGACGAGGGGCATGGGAGTCACACGCTCACCACGGCGGCAGGCTCTGTGGTTCCCGAAGCTAGCTTCTTCGGTCTGGCGTCGGGCACGGCGCGTGGAATGGCGCCGCAAGCGCGCGTGGCGGTTTACAAAGTGTGCTGGCGCGGTGGGTGTTTTTCTTCCGACATAGCCGCGGGGATCGACAAGGCCATAGAAGACGGCGTGAATGTTTTATCCATGTCGATTGGGGGAAGCTTGATGGAGTATTACAGAGACATTATCGCGATTGGAACCTTCACTGCCACGTCACACGGAATTTTAGTTTCCATGTCAGCGGGGAACGGCGGGCCCAGTTCGTCAACGCTAGCCAACGTGGCGCCGTGGATAACCACGGTGGGAGCAGGAACTTTAGACCGCGATTTCCCTGCTTACATAACGCTCGGAAACGGAAAAACATACGCCGGAGCGTCGCTTTATAGCGGTAAACCCTTGCCGGATTCTCCGCTTCCTCTCGTTTACGCCGGCAACGCGAGTAACTCTTCTGTTGGGTATCTTTGCTTGCAAGATTCTCTGAATCCTGAGAAGGTTTCAGGGAAGATTGTGATATGCGAGAGAGGGGGAAATCCCAGAGTGGAAAAGGGTTTGGTGGTGAAGCTCGCGGGAGGTGCTGGAATGATTTTGGCCAACAATGAAGCTTACGGGGAAGAGTTAGTTGCTGACCCTCATCTTCTTCCTGCTGCATCGCTGGGCCAAAAATCGAGTCAGATTCTTAAGAGTTACGTTTCTTCTTCTGCAAATCCCACCGCCAAGATTGCTTTCGTAGGAACCCATTTGGAGGTTCAACCTTCTCCCGTTGTGGCGGCTTTCAGCTCCAGAGGACCCAACGCTCTCACGCCCAAGATTCTCAAACCGGATTTAATAGCTCCAGGGGTCAACATTTTAGCCGGTTGGACCGGCGCGGTTGGACCGACCGGGCTGACCGCTGACGACCGCCATGTCAGCTTCAACATAATTTCCGGAACCTCCATGTCTTGCCCTCACGTCAGTGGCTTGGCCGCGATTGTCAAAGGCGCGCACCCTCAATGGAGCCCTGCGGCTATTAGATCCGCACTCATGACCACAGCGTACACGAGTTACAAAAACGGCGCCGCAATTGAAGATGTTGCGACTGGACAACCTGCGACACCGTTTGATTATGGCGCGGGACACGTGAATCCCGTGGCGGCCCTTGATCCTGGTCTGGTGTATGATGCCAACGTGGAAGACTACTTGGGATTCTTCTGCGCGCTAAACTACACGTCGTTTCAAATCAAACTTGCTGCGAGGAGGGACTTTACGTGTGACCCGAAGAGGGAGTACAGAGTGGAGGATTTCAACTACCCCTCCTTTGCGGTTGCTTTGGAGACAGCTTCGGGTATTGGGGGTGGTTCGGATGCTCCTAATACTGTGAAGTACTCTAGGGTTTTGACTAACGTCGGAGCTCCGGGAACGTATAAAGCTTCGGTGGTGCCGTTGGGGGATTCCAATGTGAAGATTGTGGTGGAACCGGAGACGCTGAGTTTCTCGCAGGAGTACGAGAAGAAGAGCTATACGGTGTCGTTTACATACAAGTCCATGCCCTCCGGAACCAGTAGCTTTGCGCGTTTGGAATGGAACGATGGAAAGCATAGGGTTGCTAGCCCAATTGCGTTCAGCTGGACATGATTTCATATGGGCCTGCCAAAAATGTGTGGCCCAAGAAAAATGCCTCGTTTAATATATTTAACTCATGGAATAATAATAATTGTAACGACAATAATTGTACATAAACAAGTATCGCACATCTGCATGTATCATTATGGATTACTGGCTGTATCAATTATTCCTATCTTATCTTCCCAATTTGCCTTTTTATATTTTGTTTTACAGAAATGGAATTGAATAAAAATAATTTCAAAGTTTAATTTTTCAATTTCTATTTACTTTCTAAACAATGTACTATCATTATTGATACCAGTGTAAACACGATAACGCATGTAAATATATAGTTTTTAAATATTTATGATATTATATTAATAAATAATGACATCGTAATATTATTAATATATAAAAAAATTTATATTTATAAAAAATAAAGTAAAATAAAAAGATGAAAAATTTGCTAAAAAATGAAAAATAAATTTATGTTTATTAAAAATAAAATAGAAATAAATGAAAAAAAGAGAAAATATGTAATAACATATAAAAGATAAAGAAAAAATTGACTGTTAAAATAAGTTTATAAATATGTATAAAAGTTATTATTAGTTTTTAGAAAGTATGTGGATAATTATATTATAAAAGATAAATTAAAAATAACTAAGTGAATGAGTATATATATATATATATATATATATATATATATATATATATTATTTTAATTAGGTAGTAAAATACCAGTGTACATAAAACTTATTGTTTGGTGACAATGGAGAGAAAGCAAAGCGAAGCAGGATGAGGCAGTACTTTATTGACCACTACAAACGTTTGAAAAACATTACCATTATTACGCGTTCATTATCCGCATCCAAAAAATAAAATAAATAAAAAATTGGCGAGAAAAACATCTAAGGAAGATCACGAGAACAACCTTAGTCCCAACCTATTAATTACGTCTTGGGACACGCTTCATTCTCCTCCTCCGACTAACAACTAATCAGAACCGTTCTCGTTCTCAGGATCCCTCGTTCTTCGCTTCACTTTTCTTTACTGCGTTTAATTTTTCGGCTCACCCGCATAGTTCAATTTTATTAATTGATCACTGCATCAGAGATTTCATCGCCTAGGGTTTTAGACACTGAGTTCATTGTTTTTCTCAAATTTTGTTTTCAATTATTATTCAGAATTTTTGGTGAACTAAATTTATTCATGGCGTCGAGTTTTGACCGGTGGGAAAAGGATCCTTACTTTAACGCCGCCGAAGAAGTTCAAGAGTCTGCAGACAGGTATACCCATCTGCATGAGTTTTGTTCGATTTTTGTTCCAATTAGTTTTGTGCTTTTATTTTATACTGAAGAGGAAATATACTGATTTAGGTATTGCAAGTAGAACATGATTTAATTTGTTCCTTTCTCTACTCTACTGAATTCGAAGAGTTGGGAAGCTGATTATTGAAATTTCTAGGTTTATCTGTGTGCACAATCATGTAATTTCTTCTTGTTGTTGATTTGTTATCTTTGTGCTTTTGAAGGATGGAATCTACGTATAGGATATGGTTACACGCAACAAAAGATGCGTCCAACATGTGGAACTATGATGAAGTGTGTAGAGATCTACATATTGCACTTGGCACTGCCAAATGGCAGGTAATTCCTACTCATGGTGAATGTCTACTAGAATAGCTAGTTCATTTGAAGTGTTTTGTTGTTGAAGTGGGGATATGATGACATTTTTGTTTGAAAATGCAGTTAGAGGAATTTGAGCGGGCAGTGATGTCAAGTTATGGCAAAATTTCAAGTGATGAAGCGAGAAGTAGGCACCGACAATTTATCACTGCCATTGAGGATAAGATAATGAAAGTTGAGCATTCGATAAGTGAATCAGTAGGCCATGCATCTCTGCCTTGGTTGCGTTTAGACGAAGGAGAACAGGATGAGCTTGCTTTGTTTCTTTCGGGGAAACCAGAAATTAACAGCATGGACATTGAAGATCCACCAGTGACTAATTTTTCGAAGGATTTTCATGTTTCATCTGGATGGGGTGAATCAAAGGAGGAGATATCACTTGGGCATCGCAGGGTAGTCAGTGCTAATGCTGATATTGGATTTTGGAAAATTTCAGTTCATGATGATGCACAGCAGTGGAGTTCCTCAAGTGGTTCTTCTGGTCCAATGCATAATAACGCACCCAGTTTATCAGGATTTCTTAGTTCCATGGAATCAGTCTCTAAGTTGAAGTGGCCTAGGAATGCTTATAGAAAGCTGAAAACAGTGGATCATCATAGAGAAACTGATGGCACACTACTTCCAACAGCTGAATTCAATAGGGTATGTACTCTGCACTTGTTGTCTCTCATAATGATGACTTGCTTGAGTGATTTTTGATACATTTGTTGAATTACTGATATGTAATATATTTTACTTTTTCTGAAAACAGGGCAACAGTGCAAGCTTTGAAAGTAAGAGTGGCCTTGATAGTTGTGATGAATGCTATGACAAGCATCAATATGGATGGTATGGTGCTATTCGGAGAAAGCTTCAAAGATCTCAATACCAAATTCAATACAGACAGCCGATTCGAATTGCTGTTTGGTTTTTTTTTCTCCTTTGTTTTATAGGTGAGTTGTTGGTATGATTGTACGTTTGCTATATAATAATTATATGCAGATGCATGGAATTTCTTATTAAAAACTTACCACTTTGGTAATTGAGGAACTTTACCTTATTATTCTTTCTATTCTTACTCTTATTATTTATTGAACTTTATTATGCAATTGCATTCATTTCTATTATGGGTGCTTCTAAATATCCTGTACAGATCGTCTGGTATGTGAAGTGTGTAGCTATGGTTACTTTACCCCTTTTCAATTTACTAACAAAATTTTCTAGTTGGTTTTGTTGTATTCACTCACTGCTTTTCTTTTCCCCTAAACACTCTTAGCTGAACTTGTTCCATTGTTGATAACTATTTGAAGTTTTGCATTGCCTCACATGCTTGCATTATGTTGGTTGTGTTTACCTACTGATTTTCATTTTTTCACTAAACACCCTTGTGCTCACGTCTTAGTCTATTCTCGATGACTGTATAATTTTGTCCACTATGCATTATCTTATCGTGGCTTACACTTATTATTGGTATCCTGCAGCATTAATTGCATTCCACACATTGTAGAAGGAAGATATCAGTACACAATCTATAAATGTGTAGCTGCAGACATCATGGGGTATATAGACAAGCTTTTGATGCAAAAGTTCATATAGTCCCACTTTGACACTTGAGCAGGAGATATAGGTTAGATTTTGTGGTTCTGAGTTAAGTTTTGGAATTACAAGTAGAGTCTAGCATAGTTCAAGGCAACTCCACAATTTTTTGTTATTCTGCTATTCAATCTGTTCTTCCCTTCCCTTTTTTTTAATAGTCCATGAAGAGCTCTCTGCTAAAGGGAATTAGCCTATTTAATATTGTAATGGGTATTATACATGTCTTCTTGATGTAATTGATGAAATAGAGTATAATTTATATCTGAACTTCTATGTGCTCAACCTCTTATGTTATTTAACCAGTGTTTTATGGTTCTTTAGTCACTTCATACATATAAACTCATCTCCCAACTACAGGAGCAACCACAGAAACTGAATGCATGCAGCATTATAAATTTACAAAGAGAGCACAAAACATAGGCAAGAGCATGTACCATTTTCTTTACTTAGGTTACTTTCAACTTTCTTTTTATTTCAGTAAACTCAGATTAGTATCATGTTTGGTTGTTCATCGAAGAACGTTTTACACAAAAAAACCTGGCTAGTAAACTTAGTTTTAAATTGTCTTATCTCTAACGGAATTCTTTCGTGAGTGTTAGACATTTCTTGTAACATACAATGCAATAATTTTGTGTTTTTTTATTTTCGTATAATAGTTTGTTTGAAAAAAGTTGTTGACATTAATCACACTTATTTGACATTTTTATTTTCACTCCTCCATAAAGAAAAGCTGTGTCATATGGATGTAAGTCGTGCTACATTCTGGTGCTCTAGTTAATTTGTATGTGTTTTATTGCTTGAAAGCTTTTGAGTTTGTTACACCTAAAATAAGAATGTAAAATCCTAAGGTATTGTGCTTTTTCTAATAAAATTTTTAACATAAAAATGTATGCCAGAAAATATAGTTTTAACTTTGGACTTTTGAAAAATAAGGTAGTGGTTTAAATAAAATAATATCATTTTGGGTTATGAAAGTAAATGTAGAATATGAAGTGTTATTAATTCATTAACTTCTGTAATTATTTTGATGATGATAATTATTCTCAAAGTTGAAAAAAACTTTGGAAGGGGTTTTAAAGAATTATAATAATAATTTGAAAAGGTAAATCTCAACATCTTTAATTAATTATTTTAAATTTACTTTTTCTATTGCAATTTTTATTTTTTATTTTAAAATTCTCCCCATTTTAAAAAAATTACAAGAATAAAATGTCAAAATTATTTTCTTAAAAATAACAAATATTTGTGTAAGAATATATATATATATATATATATGAGTTTAATCCATACAAAGAATTGATATTGATCACGAAGAACTAAACTCATGTCAATTGATAGGTCAAAATCTTGAAACAATGAACTTATATGGTTTTTTGGTTGTTTAATTATCATTTTTACTCTATATGATAATTTTGACTTACACTATTCTCAAAAGTTGTGCTTATGTCTATCGCGGGACAACATCCTCCTTGCAACAAATACATTAAAGAAGTCTTCTCTAAATATAATGATCATAGAGAGATATTTAACCTGATAATTTTTCTTCCTCTTTCTTCACGAACATCAATCATGAATCACTTCATTATTGAAGATATATTTTTTCTCTCTTTTTATTATTGAGACATATGTAAAATAGATGTTTTAATTAATTGATACTAGTGAGATTTGAGTTTATTGAGATTTTTACAATTTTTTAATTATTTTAAAATTTAACTTGATTAACTTATTTAACCATTAGTGATAGTAGACCATAAAACTAAATTTTGTATTTTTTTTAGGTAATGATATGATGACACCTATCAATAGAAAACACTCATTTAATAACTCAAAATAATAATATTTTAATTTCATTTTCTTTATTTTAATTTAAAATTTTAATGTATATTGGTGTATTATTACAATGAGTTACATTATGGGTGTAATTTTTTTAAGAAGTATCAAAGTATTATTTTTCTCTTTCTTTTCTTATTACTTATGTCAAGTATTAATAGTTATCATGTGCGCTCATTTTTCTGAACTGTCTCATTTTCATTCCATTTTCTATGATTTATACCTTTCCTACTTTTTCTTTGTATATTATTTTTATTTCTGTCTTTCCATTTCTCCGCCTCAAAATGGGGTGAAAGGCTTTTACAGTTTTGATCATAGTTGACACTTGAAAAAAAAAAAATTAATATAATAAGTTAAAAGACAAATTCAAAAAAAAAAAAAACAATACATATTAAGATTTATAGCAATAAAGTTTTACCATTATTAGTAGCGTGTCCCTCTTCTTTGTTTGATGATTGCCTTTAATGGAAACTAAAGTTCTCTGAACCATTATTAAAGTTCGAACTTGATGTCTCATGTAATTTTCAACGCATGTGGTACGGCCGAAAGATGTGAACATAACTCTACTAGTGGAAAAGAGAAACTGAACTACTCAAGAAAATAACGAAGTTCAAGAAGCCCAGTTTTACTTTTTATGTCACGTTCTATTCTCTTCGAAATTGACCTTCAAGAAATTTGAAATTCAAACACTACCAAAAAAAATCTGTCCCCAAAAACAGGCACTTTTATTCTCTAAACTAAACATGCCAATTAACCAAATAATAAACACATTTTGGATATAAAAGTACACATTTTACCAAACTAGGTTTTTTCAGGTCTGCTAACTGAAACATAAATTTTCACCTAATACATACAAAAATAGCTTCAGAAAATACTTATAACCTTTTGGAAGGCTCAAGCTATGTATAATCCAAGAAAGGGATGGAAAAGGAAGGAAAGTAAATGCACTACTCTTTTTTGCTTTGAGTAATGGACTTCCTACTTTTTCATTATAAAGTTAAGAAGAATCTTCTCACTGCACTTTTCAGCCTCAAATTCTTTTGAGGGATCAAAAGGGTAACAAAAATAATTTTAACACTCCACGACTCAGAGAATCATATATGAAATAGGGATGTTGAACTTTAACCAATGCAAAGTAAACACAATGACAGATTAAGAAAATATCAAAGTAAACAACTTTAACTAAACTTAAGTAGATTATTTAATATCAAACCGAAAAGTTTGATTCAATTTGTGCTTGAACCAAATCACAAAATATCATAGTACAGAGTAACACAGGTTCTTATTTCTTTAGTCGTTTACTTATTTATCATTTAGTTTCGATTTCCATAAATATATACGGTGTAAATGTATACTATATTAAAATTCTCATTAGAATGAAAATCAAGTTTATCACATGATTACCAAATAAAATGTAATTTTTATGTTGGTTTAAGATTACTTCGAAAAAAACATAACCACACTTAACACCCATATGTGAAACTTAGAATCTGATGAGAGGGAATTTAATAAAAAGGTTAAGACATTAAATCATGTTAAATTGCCGTTTTATCTGCACTAAAAATTTACTGACTTCATTGCTGAAAGAAAATTCCCAAACACTCCTTCGTTATCAAGGATGGCACTAAAAAATTGGTGAGTCATAATAAATTTCAACGAATAAGGAAAAGGTATGCTCAAGAATACAAGTTTCCCAAAAGGTTTCGATTAGAATAAATCACACATACCAACCAAAAATTATCTCCAAACATGAAGATCCTGAAAGCGATATGTGGACATCTCAACCATATCCAAGGCATTAATGATGGACACTATACCACATAATATATGAGAAAACACAATCATCCAAGGAGAAGATAAATAGAAAAGAACAGTTCTGATAATATAGGAAATCTTGACATATTTCTAACAGTTACAATTAAATATTGATACAAGCTTTGTCAATATATATGTCCTTTAAAAGCATAAAATTTAGATCTATGAATAGTTTAGCTTCTACTTACTCTGGCTACTAGGTTTACAATTCATAATAACAACCAGCACTAAACATATTTAAAGTTCTTCAATGATATATAGTTTCCTCCAAAGATGGAAGAAATTTCCTTACGGATGTCACCAGCAATATCAATATTAAACCTCACAAGTGCTGGCCCTTGAAACACAAGGCCAAAACGTTTTCAGTGACGAAATCAAGGTTATAACTGTGATTTCCAAGCATCATGGTTAATGCTTTCACAGGAAAAAAAAAAAAAACTCTACAGGAATTATAAAGCTTATAAAATGATCAGCAGATTCCCAATTTCACACTGATGGAAAGCAAGTGGGAAAAACAAACCTTGATGCACATAATCATCCACCAAAAACTCAGAGTATAGAAATTCACTTTCCAGGATCCACGACTGATCATTTCTATTTACAAATTTGATGAGGCAATGACCCACAGCAGAAAACTCTTGACAACCCTGCTGCAATCTTACCATTTACCTGCAGTAATTTGTCAGATAGTTCACAAAAAGTTAAAAAAACTAGACGCCTAGGCTAGTCCAGAACTTCCTCTTAGCTAAACATCCACTGTCCAGTTAATGTTATTAGTGTTTCCTTCATGCGATTTTTGTAGTTGAGCAACTTTGGCATGGTATGCAGCTGCTGCCACGGCAGTCTTCACCCTCTGACCTTGAGGAAGCTCACAGGCTTCACTCATGGAAGCAAACCTTAGCTCAGATGGAGGAATGAAACAGTCCAAGGAGAGACCAGGAACATTGAACGCAACCTCCTCAATCGTCCAAGCTTCTTCCATCCTGGTTTTAGTGTGGCTCATAGCAGTTTCCCCAAACCTAAAAAGCGTCACTACAGAACGACCCGAGTGAGCAATCATTATCCCCTCAACAGGCCTGTAATCATCAAGAAAGGAATTTATTGTGGTCTCCCAATACACTGCATCACCACCGTTATTCTGAATGCGGGTCAAATGGGAGTCCTCCAAGTGTACAAGAAGCCCCGTTTTCTGGCTAAAGTACCCAAACAAAACATGCCTTATGATCTCCGCTGGACCCTCACTCCTGGCTTTTAATGTTGAGGGGTCTGCACAGAGCTTCAGGATGAAACAGTCCTCTTCATTTATCTTCTTCTCCCCAATGCATCTTGCATTGATAAACATGCTTGCAGTCGTTCGTGGGTCAAGGCCCTGCAGACACAAAAAGTAGTCAGAAATGTAAACAACCTAGGCCCCGCTAGATAAATTTTTCCACACACACTTGTAAAAAAAGAAATACCGTAAAATGATTTTAGTTTCTCTCATAAATCAAAATCAACTTATGCAGTTAAAATTTTGTAGAAGTTAGATGAGAGAACTTTCACAAAATCTTGTCTACATATCATTTTAGCTTATGGAAGAAACCCAATCCATTTTTCCTTCTTATGTTCTTCTCCTACAAGTACCCAAATATAAATTTAACTAAGCAGTACCCTGACACAGTACGGTTACAGCCTCACCTGAAGGGCGCGCCGCAAAGGCCGAACCGGCCCTTTGGCGGCGTGTGCACCGAGCCAGGGCGTGTGCCGCCACACTAGTCTCCCATTGCAACCGGCATGAACCTTGCTGCCACCAAGAGCAAGCTCAACATACCACATGTCGGGGTTCATCTGCCACAAGACAAACCCACCGGACTCGGCAGCCTTGGAGGAGTTCCGGCTGCGCGTGACCTTGTTCGCTGTCTCAAACTCAGAGGCTATCATCCTCACCTTCCCCATGGCATAAGCATTGTTAATCGAATTCTGAAGCTTCTGCCCCCCAGAAGCAGCAATGTACTGCTGCAATATGTACTGAGCAGACGAAGTTTCCTGCAACAAAACCACAAGACAAGATCAACAGTTATATTATCCCCTTTCACTCTACACACACATTTTCCATTCAATTTTCCAAATGTGACCTAACAGAATGCTAAACAAGGTAAAACATTTACTGATCTTAGACAACTGAACAAAGAATTGACAAAAAATTTAAGATTATGGAAACGAGTCATAAACCTAAGACTATTTGATCTGGGAATATAACAAAAAGACAAAAGTTAAACAGAGTGAAAAGAGATACTAACAATGGGGATGTCTTTGATGCTGAGGTGAGGGAAGGGGTCCGTGGTGCACACGTGCACGGGGGCGAGTGGAGCACCCAACACGCCAAGCAGCAACCTCAGATCGGACTTTTTGCACGAGGAAGAGGACGATGAGGAGGAGGAAACAGAGGGTGCTCTCGCGAGTGGTCCTTTCATCCACTGACCCCACCTCCCCTCTCCGCGCGTCGAGTCATGGCCGTCCGTTCCGTCTGGCCCTTCCTTCAGCGGCGAAAGCGCCTCCGCGGGCCTCAGGCTGCCCGATCTCGCGATGAAGAGCTCCGGCGGCGGCGCGTGGTGCTTCCGTCGCCGCCGCAGCAGCGAGGACATCGGCGATGAGCTCCTTGCCGGGCTCTTGGCGCGTGAGCGCGCCGGCGACAGCCCGCGAACCACCTCGTCTTTGAGCGCGGAGAAGAACCCTTGCTTCCGCTCCATTTTTACGACTTTGCCACACGCAGGTGAAGCGAATGCGTTTGTTTGTTCTGAAATGGTGAAGGGAACGCACACTAAGCAAGTGATTAGAGTTTAGAAGAAGTGTTGTTTGTTAAAATGCGCGAGAGAAAGAGAAAGAGGTGTCTCATAAGCAACGGATTCGGACAATGTTGCCGCGAGACAAGTAAACTGTGGTCTACACACTGTTGCGCTAGATTGCTTCTCACAACACCACAATTTCACCTACTTAAACTCTCTTTCTATTTTCTTTTCTTTTTTTTAAAAAATTTACTTTGACCCTTTTTAATTGTATCTATTCAATTTGGATTAAGTATGAATGCATTTACATGTGTATACTTCTCCACTATGGTATTATAATATAAACTATATAGTTTAAACTAATTAAAATAAACTTTGAGATAAATCGAAAGACTTACATTAACGAAAAAAAATAACATAAACAAAATGTACAAGTAGAAAGATTTATAAATTGATTAATTTAAAATTTTATATTAAAAGTAGATACTAATATTTTATACGAATTTATACGAGCTTACTCACGATTTAGTGTTCAATCTTTTCAACTTGGAAAACTTAATGAGATCAAAACCAATTACAACTATACATAAATCTTTTAGTTTAAAATTTTAAATGGAAAATAATGTCGTAATATCTTATATAAATTTATTTATTATTCATTAATATTGAAACATAATCATAACATATATCTCTAGTTATAGTTTTTTATTGTAAAATATTTAATATTTTTAAATTATTTAACTATATTTTAGTAATAAAGCCTAAACCAACATTAAATTAATTTAAAATATATTTGATCTTTATACGGTAAGTTTCAAAAAACTTTACGTTGTCATATGTTATAAAAGAACATTTTCATTGTAACTACTCTAAAAATCTTACTTTTTTCTTTGTTAAAAATATTTTTTTTTTCATATTAACCAGTTGGGGAATCAATAGTTTATATATTTTAAAGAAAAAAAAAAACATTAATATAAAATATAGATGATTCGTAGCGTATTGCGTATGGTCACTTTATAAAAATCTGTTTTATTATATTTTTTAAAAAGCAAATCATGAATTGACTATATTAAACCTTGTAATGATGTATGCTTATTAGTTAATTTAGTGAAGGGTTGATTGAGTTTAATAATTGATGCAGCAGTATTAAATATAATGGTCCTCCCTGACATGAAAAGAATAGTGTAATTAAAAAAATCTGAGTTGTTATTAAATTTATTGAGGTAATTTAGATATTTAATTTGTTCTGAAAATAAAAAAGAATATAATTGGCATGTGATTTTTGATTGTTTGGGTATGGAGGTGGGGAAGTGATAGTGGGGAGGAATTGCAGAGAGCATGGGAAGAGGACAGCGACAAGACGACGAAAACTAAGTGGTCATATTCATATTCGCTTCACCAATCATAAGACTAATCGGTTCAAACAAATTAACACATTTTACACTTTTATCTTTTTTACAACTTTGAAATGAACTAATTTTTTGTTTTAAAAAAATTATAATTTCATGGTCAAATTTGGTGAAATGCGCCGTTGGCAATGGTCAAAACGGAACAAGGAGTTTTGCATATTTGTTTTCACACCGGCATGGAAAATAGAAGGAGCATCATCATTTTTTAATACTTTAATGAGTGCAGATCCATGATGAGATGAGAGACATCCTCAAACCATCACCAACCTCGGCATGCGCTATAAAATGCCTCATCACAACATTGCATCCATTTTGTTTTTACTTTGTACCGTATCAATATTTATAGTCAAATCTTCGATTAAGCGGTTTAAGAATTAGCGATCGAAGACAGTTCGTTATAGGCATATAATTTTGTGGGTTATTGATGTGACAAAATCACTCTGGAGTGATTTTGCTACATCAACAATTTATGAAAACGACCTTCGACAGTTTATACTTGGACCACCTGACCAAGGATCTGACTAGGAATATCAATAGGTCATTCAAATATTTTATTTTATTTATATTACTATATATTTTTTATTTAAATTAGTTTTTAAAAAATTTCAATGTTAGAAATATCTTCTAATTTAGAAATTAGTTATTATTTTATATTAAGAATGAGATATTGTAAATATTTTATATTTGATATTATGTTACATTTTATCCTAATATTTAGGATATATCAATAAAATACAGTAACACACATTCATTCATACAATATATCTCTTATATATTTGATATCTTTAAAAATCCTAAAAAGTTTCAATAAAATTATCGTTCGGTTCTTATTAGGCCATTAAGAACATGTTTACAAATTTTAATCAATTTTCTTTATCTACTTTTTATCAATAAAAATTTTCACATTAATCGTTCCTCCAAAAAAAATTATTTATTTGCAAATAAGATACACATGACCCTTTTAAAAATGATTCCCGTTTAGATTTTCGAACAGCAACCATCAAATTAAGACTTCTTTCGAACTTAAGTTCATAATCTCTTCAACTGTTGTAACTTTTTCTTAAGTGTGATTCAAGGTTTTTCTTTCTTGAGAGTAAATTTTGTAGTGATTGAATAGTTAGGCATTGAAGTGTGTGCGTACTTGGCAATTGAAAACGTAGTTATTGATTCCAATGCTTAATAAAATAAATGTTTGTTGAATGTGTCGTCCATTTTCTGGCATAGAAAAGATGCTCCATTTTTCTCCATTGAAGGTGCATCGAAGTGAAGTAACGATCAGTGAGCAACTACTTCGGAATTTTATGGTTGATAGGTACAGGTAGGTCGCTGAGCTGTGTGCAAAAGAAAACTAAAATGGAAGTTAAATTTCCTTATCTAACCTTTTTTTCTTTCTTGGCTTTCAATAATAGTAACTGGGCATTCAAAACATTGGACCATTTCACTGTTTATAATTAGCAAGTTGCAATCAGAGCAAAATGGAAATTAAGTAATCAAGGACGTAGCCTAGGTAGCTACCCAATTCTTATACGACAAAAACTGGGTGTAAGGTCAATTCCAATTTTATGAAAAAAGAGATAAAGTTAATTTCATGCATGAGTGTATCATAATAGAATATTGATGGATAATTTGGATTTTAGAATATAGAGTTAAATAATATCGATAATCATTGATTTTAAAATTTTAAAATATAGGGTTAAATATGTTTTTAGTTTCTTAACTTTCGGTGAATTTTAGAATTAGTCTATTTTTAAACTTTAGATCAATTTAGTCTTTAATCTTTCGCAATACGTGGATTTAGTCTTTTTAATCAAATTTTGTTAAGTTGATTTGACATTTTAAGCGCGTTTCACAATAGTATTTGACTCAACATTAAAGCAAAAATGTGTCAAATAGTATAAACAACTCAAATACAATCCTGAAATGCGTACGAAACATCAAATAAACGTAACAAAATTTGATTAAAATGACTAAATTCACGTATTTCGAAAGATGAAGAACTAAATTAGTCTATAATTTCGAAGTTGACTAAATTCAAAATTTACAGAAAGATAAGGGACCAAAAACATATTTAATCCTAAAGTATATTATACTTTTATGTTGTGTCTTCAAAATATATCGATAGTCATTCTAAAATTTTAAAATATATTAAAAAATTTTAAAACATTAATATAGTATATGTTAATGCTTAACGGATGACGGTACTAAAAATCCAAGAAAAAAATTGGAGTCGATAATATGGATATAGAAAAATGAAATATGGTTGGGGTGTAAGGTGGGGGTGGGGTCATTGATGAACCCTAATTCTAGACGGTGAGAGTTTTGTTTTGACCAAAGAAATTTGCATATTGGCAAAAGGACATGCACTTGACACCACCCACTACTACCAAGCTTTTGCTTTTTCCCAAGCAAGGCACTATACTAATACTGCCTCTCTTAATCACCTCGCTCATCACGGACACTCTCCTACGGCTACTACTATTTTTCATTGTCGTTTTCTAACAATTACAACTTACGACCATGGATTCAAACTTTGTGTTTTGCTTCTCCTTTTCACACATTATGTTTTCTTTTTTATTTCTATTGCGTACGTTCTAAAGATCGAAGTTTAAGTTAAATTCGATCAGACAAACTTAAACATTTATATTCACTTGTATTTTTTAAATTGACTTTGTTTTAGTCCATGTACAACTTCCAACATATTTTTCATTCATATTGTATTTGTGTTAGTTACTAAGTGTGTATTTGGATTTAAGTTGAAGACATTAAGTTTATTCGAACTTAACCTTTTCAACTTATTTTGGTTGAATAAGATCATTTAAAGAAAAAGCATACATGGTGTTGCTTTGAATGCAACAACCATTTTGGATAGATTGACATTCAACAAAAAGTAAAATATAAATTGTCAAACAAGTGAATTTAACTTTCAAGAATTCTTTATCTTGTGTATAGAATCTCAAATGTTAAAATAAATGTACCGTTTGACCTATCGACATCTTCAGCCAGATCATCGGTTAGGCAGCCCAAGGATAAGTGGTCGAAGGCCGCTCGCTACAGGCGGACGATCCCTTGGGTTGTTGATATGGCAATTTCTCCAAAGTGCTTTAAGGGAGCTCACGACCGAACGGCCTATGTCGTTCATTCTAGTGAAATTTTGTCGTCATAACACAGTTATGGGGACCTCCGTCAGAACGCAAGACCCTTCAATCAAACAGCTACACCAAAACTAAATCAGTAAACTAGAAGTAAATTAAGGTAAAACAATTTAGTAATCAAGTAAAAAGCAATTGGGCCATAATTAAGAAAACCTTAGTCACGGGTCCATGTCAAAAACTATAAATAGGAGCCAAAGGTAAATTGGTGAAGACTTCCACTTCGCATTTATTACATTATTAATTGCACTTACCCGAATGAACTTGAACTGACTTAAGCATCGAAACCTTATTTAAGCATTGAAACCTTATAGACAGGTATCCCGATCGCCTGGACAACCGAGCGAGAGAAAGCGAAAAGAAACCGAATGGAAGAGAGAGCAAGGGGATCGAACGGTAGAAATTGATACAAGAAGAGCATAAGAACAAATTGAGTATTCTAGGTAGATGCTAGGTCCCTATAGCCGAAACATTGAACATACCCTAAACCGAACTATTGACTCATATATCACGGATATTGATAAGTATTTTAAGGAAATTTACCTGTGTAAATATAACATCAATAATATAATCCAATCTACGTATATTAACACCACTTCTTATTCAAAATAATGAATTTATGAGTTTTTTTCTTATATATTACTCAATTTTTCATCAACATATGCATACAGCACTTACGGTCACACTTAAATATTCTTATAATATTTATTCATCCTTAATTTAAAATATTAACTATTATTGATAATTATATTTATGGTCACTTAATTTAATTTAAATATGTTTCTAATGCAGGCGATTCTTGTGTATATAAGATTATCATACCTGTATTATATAAGATGGAAGATTTTATCTTATATATAATGCATTTTTCATTAAAATATACTTATGAATTATTTCCAATATTAGAAAAAGTTGTATCGTGCGAGAGAATTAAACTTTAAAATTGTCTCTAATATTCTTTAATTTTAATCTAACTCAAATTGGTGAAACAATGTTATTGTAGTAATATCTTTAGTAGCTACTTTTAAGCCTAAAACCTAAGTCGTTCTTCTAGTTATGTGTGCACCACAAGCAAAGTATTTATAAATGTTTTAACTCTCAAAATTTACTCTATTTGTGTAAAAAAGAATAGTGTTCTATAAATTTCTAATTCAAACTCTGACGAACTAAACCAAATCCTAGTAGAATTATGTATTATCTCTAGGGGTGGCAAACGGGCCAGCCCGGCCCGTTTTGGCCCGGCCCGTATGTGGCCCGTCAAAAAACGGACCGGGACGGGCTGGCCCGTCAAACAGAAACGGGCCAATAGTCACAACCCGTCCCGTATAGGACGGGCTAACGGGCCGAGCCGGGCTAGCCCGTCTATTTTTTTTAATTAGTTTTCAAATTTTTTAATTTGTTTTATTTTTTAAATTTGTTTATATATACATATAAATTATTATTAAAGTCATATTTAATCAAATAAAATATTATTTTAACTTTTAATTGATTAGTTAATGTTTTTAATTAGATAAGTTAAAATAATTATTAAATTTACATATTAAATTATTCAATTATAACTAATAATTCAAACTTAATTTGTAGGTGTTAATGATTTAAATTACAATACTATTATATATTTATACATTTAAAATATATAATCTATAAAA
>Ga0214544_1003628_pt1 | contig 31664 bp, 49 predicted proteins | sample CNSS3metaG_FD_160074 | JGI IMG/M metagenome (GOLD analysis project Ga0214544, IMG submission 160074) | Root nodule microbial communities from cowpea collected in UCLA plant growth center, Los Angeles, California, USA - CNSS3 | ecosystem: Host-associated > Plants > Roots > Nodule | place: USA...
CTTTGGGAATCAAAAATAATAAACACAAATGAAAAGGGATGAAGGATTAGTGAACTTCCTTTCTAAACATGCTTAGTCTTCTTAAGCATGTGCCTTCATCCTTGGTTGGGGTCAATCCTTCATCAAATAGTATCAATGACAACGTTATCAAATTTGAACACAGGCCCTAGATTTCCCTGACACTACTAGGGTTCCTTATGTCAATGATCGCCTTGCACTTTTCTGGGTTAGCTTTTATCCCCCTTGTGTGAGTATAAAGGCCAAGAATTTGATGCTATCCACTCCGAAAACGCATTTTTCCGAGTTTAGCCATAGTTGAATCTCCTTAGAGCCACAAACACATCGGCCAAATTCGTTGAGTGCTGCATGAAGTTTGGTGATTTTACCACCATATGGTCCACATATACCTCGACATTTTCCCTATTCGATGGATGAAGACTTTATCTATCAACCTTTGATAAGTTTCTTCGGCATTTTTTAGGCCAAAGGGCATTACCTTGTAGTAGTAGTAGTTTGCTTCTTCTCCTATGAAGGCGTTCTTGATCATGTTTGCTGATGCCATTGGGATCTTGTTGTACCCATAATAAGCATTTAGGAAGCTAAGTATGCATTTCCCTACTGCATCGTCAACCAACCTATCTATGTTGGGTATGAGGTATGCATCCTTGGAACATGCTTTGTTCAAGTTAGTGTAGTCGACGCACATCCTCCACTTCCAGCTGGACTTCTTGATGAGTCAGTACGTTTTCCCTCACTTAATATTTAATTTTGGGTATTTACGTGAATTTGTGTGCTTAAAGAGTGATTTAATAAAATTATGATAATTAGGTTGTTTGAGCTTGTGTGATAAAAATGTCTTAAAAAGTGATTTTTAGTTGCATAAATTATTCTTTGATATTCTAATGTTTGTTGATGAAACTGAAATTAAGAATAAGTTCATTTAAGGTGTGAAAATAAAATGATTAAAGTTACAAAACACCTACAAATAAGGCTAAAATCAGCAAGTTCTGGAAAAGTCACTTTTGCACACCAAGTTTTTATTGTACACTTTTCTCATTCCAGATGGACCACCAAAAATCTGTTCTACGCCCCTAGTTTTTACTAAGTTGCACCCCTCCTACCACTTAAACTCCACTCAACCAAATCATGCCATGTAGCAATCCCTAACTTTCAAATCTGTCCAACCACATGATGACACATGTCATGATCCTCCACTCACTAAACTAACCAACCCTACACTACCACCTCATCATCTTCAATCTCACTCACAAACCAGAAACCCTAGCCTCCATCATGCTCGTCGCCCATAGCCACTGCGCCGTCATCGTCAACGGAAACTATTGCAACACGCAAACACCACTTACCATTACAGCTTCGCTGAAAAAGTAAAGCTCTGTTTCTGCACTCACGGGTCTGCATCTTCGCGTAACAACACTTGCAACTCGAAGGGCATCATCTTCAAGCATCTACAATAATGTTGTCAACCATCACTAGCAGCGGCTGAAGCCTTGGTTTTCTCCCTGCACTTTCGTTCCTCACCACGCTAGAGAAAGTACAACCACTATTCGCGAGCAACTCCGCTCACCTGCGGTAGTTTGATCGGCCACCATTGCAGCCCCTGTGACGCAGCAACAACTGTCGCCGGAAACTTGGAAAACATGGTGGAGGATTACAGGACGAAACCCTAATGGAGGCAGGAGAAGAAACCTTAACGGAGGCAGGAGAAGAAACCCTAATTCTGGAGAGAGAAGATTTACCACGTGTCAGTCTCTCAATGGACATTGAAATGGTAAAATCTGGTCAAACATTCAAAGACTAGTCAAAGCAGTCAACTCTTGGGTAGATTCTGGTCAAATGGTCAAACAAGAGGGGCAAAATTAGAAATTGGAAAGAAATTAGGTTGCTAAATAATTAATTAAAAGTTTTTAATTAATTATCTTTTATATATCTCAAATTATCAACAGAGAAAATCTTCTAAATATTTTATGAAATGATAAAACCTATTAATTATTTGAGATATATTATATCAAAAGATAAAAGATTTCAGCAATAGAACAGATCAAGTCCAAGTCCAATCAAGGCCTATATAAGGAGACCAAAGGGGAAGCAGAAAGAATAAGCTCGACACTTCGGAGTTTAGGAACCCTTATGGGGACCTAATTCCATTCTCTCTCTCTCCATTCTTCTATTATTTTTATTTTATTTTGCATTCCATGGAGTGCTAAACTTCTTGGGTTGGTTCCATTGTAATTTCTTAAATGGATTCTGAGGTCAGATCAATTAATTTGTTTGCTCTTTTGATTCTTGTTGAGATTTATTTTCATCTATGTCTTTTGGTTCCTAATTTAGTAAAAGTAATGATTTTTACATTGTATTGTAGCAGGTTAGCACAGTGTTAAATCTACATCACATAAGAATCATTGAGTCCAAGGGTTTTTAAATTTTAATTGACAAGTTACTTTAGTTAAATTTAGAAACTTTTATATGATTACATGACCTTTCACTAATAATTGAGAAGTTACTTTGATTAAAGGTTGAAACTTATATTAGAATTAATCAAGAAGTTACTTTGGTTAATTAGCTTTTTACTAGATATAAGAGGTAAAAGAATATACATGATTAGGATTAGTAATATTTAATTGAGAAGTTACTTTGGTTCAATTTACTAAGATTAATCTACAAAGTTCTTATTTTTGATTGAGAAGTTACTTTAGTTGAAAGTAAGGATGCCAACAAATTAATTGAGAAGTTACATTGATTAATTTGAAGTCTTAAACACGAAATCAATAACAATAATCTTTTGGAAACTAATGATGAATCTGTTCATGCAGAGACAAATAAGATAAGTTAGACACAAATATCACCTTACCTTAATCCTCAATCTCTCGACTTAGCTCCTCCTCGGCTTGCCTATGCCATTTATTGGTGTGCACAGTTTGGACCCATGAGGGGTTACCTACGGAGAGGGCTCCTACAATCAAGTCAGCCAAAAGATTCTCAGAAAGTAAAATCTCTTGATTAAGGGATTAATGAATGCGTACCTTTAATTACTAGGGTCCACGTGTATTTGTAGAGTTATTAATGATGTTTGGCCTTCTCGTGGGCTGGGCCATTACTTGGGTAGTAGATGGGACTGGGCCTGGCCCAGGCCCTTAGTTAATGATTGTTGGTACTATGGACCTTGTCTGTAATATTCTAAGTTTGGAATGGTCAACAAATGTCGTTATGTACTCTGAAGTAGTCGGCCTAGGCCACTTACCCTTGTCCGGTTATTCATTTGCTAACTGCTTGCGGGGCTATATGTAGGCAGGCATAGCCGTGCAGTTTTATCAGTCCGCCTAGGTGCAGTACACGAGTCCCCCAGCCTTTGGCGGAGGAGGCATAGCGACAAAGGATGAGAAGTATGAGTGGTATCATTAGTCCGCCTAGGTGTAGTACACCAGTCCCCCAATCTTTAAGTGTGATGAACAATGTTAAGACTAACGTCTTAAGAGGTGCTAGTAGGTGAAAGGGTGGCAAATGTCAGAGGTCTAATCATGGGGTGCCGCCATTTGGAGTGTTGTGACATTTCGCATTTCGTTGTGATGCTTCGTCTAATCATTACTTCTGGCAGGAAAAATTGAAACGTTTGAGACGTTGGTTATAAATACAAATACGGGGTAGAAAAAAATTTACTATGGTTCATTTTTGAGAAATTGGGGGGAGCTATTTGCTTGCGTGAGATCTTGTTCGATACCTTCCTTGTATCTATCGTCGACTTGTTGTTTAAAAAGAAAAGGTATGTCTAGTTTTAGTGTTTCTTTGTCGAGTCCGGGTAGTGGGAGTGATCGCTCAGGGGGGATGGAAATAGTCATTCGACGAGTGATGAGTACGTATTTTTGCCCTCATTCAGTGTTTAATTCTGGGTATTTAATTGAATTTTTGTGCTTAAAGAGTGATTTAATTGATAATTCTAACAATTAGGCTATTTGAGCTCGTGTGATAAAAATGTGTTAAAAAGTGATTTTTAGTTGCATAAATTATTTTCGGATATTTTAACGTTTGTTGATGCAGCTGAAGTTAAGATTAAGCTCATTCAAGGTGGGAAAATAAATTAATTAAAGTTACAAACACCTTTGAATAAGGCTAAAGTCAGCAAGTTCTGAAAAAATCACTTTTGCACCCCATACATTACTTAAACACTCTCCTATTTCCAAATGCACCACAAAAACCTGTTCTGCACCCCTAGTTTTTACTAAGTTGCACCCCTCCTACCACTTAAACCCATTTCAACCAGATGCTGCCATGTGGCAATCCTCACCTTTCAAATTAGGCCAACCATATGCTGACATGTGGCATTAATCCTTGCAAACACAAATGCACCAATTAGATACTGCCACATCATCATCTCCTCCATCTCACACATGAAACCCTAATCCTAATTTCAGCCACCATGACCACCCTCCACGGCACCCGCCGCCATTCACCGTCAAAGCAGCCACGCCAGAAAACGCTGCTGGAGCGAAGCCACCGCGAGCAACCACACTACATCTGCAACGCACTAGATATTCACGCAGCACCTCCATCTTCGTCCACGTTCGCAGCAGTGGAAAGCTTCAACCACTAGTGCACCACCTTCACGACAGCCACGATTTCGCCATTGCATCATCCACCACCGTGCGCAAGCCATGAATCACGCACACCGCAACAGCAGCGAACCTTCGTTGCCAGAAAACGGCAGCCGCAACCATCATCACGTGTTGGAGAAAAGTGTGAGAGTGAAACCCTAATTCTGGAGAGAGAAGGAGCTGCCATGTGTCAGTTGCTATTGCACAGTCAAACTAGTCAAAGCTTGTCAAATAGTCAACTCTAACTACAATTAATTGAGACTTTACTTTGATTAATTAAGCTTTTTATTTGGTGAGGAGATAAAAGAATAGACATGATTAGGCATAGTAAATTTGATTGAGACTGTACTTTGGTTGAATTTACTGTGGATAATCTAAAAGTTCTCACTTTTAATTAAGACTGTACTTTGGTTAAAAGTGAGAACGCCAACAAATTAATTGAGACTTTACATTGATTAATTTGTAAATCTACAACAATAATTAATTGAGCAATAATCTTTAGATAACCGATGATGAATCTATATTGAAAAAGCAATGGAATCAATCTATTTTCTTTACTATTATTTTTATTTTTTTTATCTTTTAAATTTTATTTCTATCTTTGTTTATCTTAATCCCCTATATTTTTTATTTTATTTGACTAACTCATTTGTATAGTTTGATAAGAACTAATTTGTTAAAAATCAATTTCGTGTTCGTTGGGAGACGACTTAGGGTTACTTTACCCTTTCTATTTTGTTGACTACTATCTTAGTAATACTGAAGTTGCTATAGTTTAGTAGTATTAATTTGAACGTGTCAACGACAGTTGTTATCAACGAGTGGTGAAAGGGGTTAGCTAGGAGGTGAGGGGATAATTCCTATAGAGACGACACCCGAAGTTGGCAGAGAGCAACAGGTGGGTGGCGAAGGATGTGCGAACACAATACTCCTTGTTTTGGTTGTCGCGGTTGCTGAAGTCGTGGCTAAATTGCATTCCCATATTTGAGAGGGGTGCTCGAAAGGATATTGTGGCATTGGAAAGGGTCAGTGTCGTTGACTGTGTATGTCACGGTCGAGAAGGAGCTACTGAGGAGTTCTTCTAAGTGTACATGTGTCACTTTTCACAGCTGTACATTATTAGGCTGTCGTTCGACGACTTCACTATGGGGGTGCTGCGATTGCTGAATGTCGCCCCTACTTAACTGCATCCGAATAGTTGGGCATACTTGCAGGCGTTCCGGGTGTTGTGTAAAGCATTGTATTTATGTCCCTCTCCACAATCGTTCCTTTATTTCTTCGATACTCGATCGAGGAGTCCAACAACCTGGTTATCGCTCAGAAGTCGACCAGGGATAAATAGATTGGAGGCGTTTACCCAGTCCTTTAAAAACTTTAAGGATGGGTTATTCAAGGTAGTGTTGAAGCAAGCAGGGCGTTCATACTTTTATACTGATGACGGGAGCACTAAGTTTCCTTTTTACTGGACCGACAATCCTTGGCGATATAAGGGTATGACAAGGGAGGAGTTGTCGATGGCAGACAAGGAGGTGATGGATGTCGTGATGCAATTTAACGATAAAATGCCCACTAAGGGCTTAATTAGGGTATATAATTCAGTTCATCCGATTATTTATATAGAAGGTATCTTTTTGTATTTTTGAGTGTTATAGTGTGATTGAGTTAACTAATCGGCATTCGTTGTTGTTTATAGGTCATATGGCATAGATGGGGAAGAAGAATTTGAGTCTTTTTCAAACTCTTCGTAAAGAGAAGGCGACAAGAGCGAAGGCTGCAAGGAGCATTGAAGTTCCCAACTTGCAGGAACCTCTTGTGGAAGTCCATGTACATGGGGTCTCGAAAAGGAAGGCTGAGTTGCCGGCCAGGCCTGGTAGGGGGAAGGATGTGAAGAAGGTTCGGGCCACTTTGCGGGGGCTAGGATCTTCATCTTGTGGGAAGGGACCGAAGGCTAGACTCATCGAGTTGCCAAAGACTGTCGTCCTGCGTGACATTGAAATCAATTTGTCAGAAACTCTGGTCAACTCGATTGACAACATGGAATCGAACGCATTGGTTAAGGCTATAGTGGAGTTTAGTAGTAAGGCGTTGATATTGGGACGTAGAGTGGGGTCTTTGTACTACAGGGAATTAAGGGAGGGGGATCGGTCTAAGATAGAGGAACTGTAGAGTGAAGTTGATAAACATGCCAAAGAGAAGGCGCCTTAGGAAAGGGAGAGAGAAGAATGGCTAGAGGAGAAGAAGAGGCTTGGGACCTGGAAAGTTCGATGTTTGGATTCAATAAGTGAAGTTGAAAGGAAAGATTGCTGATCTGGAGGCCGACTACGACGAGTTAAAAGAAAAACATGAGGGCCTAGAGATTGAGCTGGAAGACCTAAAGGGTTGTATCATCCAAGAACATATTAACGGTTTTCAGAAAGGCTTTCGGCTTTCTTTTGCAAAGATGTGGATGTGTCAGATTCTAGGTTCGATGTGAACAAGGATGTAGTTGATGGTCAGCTGATAAGTCAGGTGGAGAGCAGCCCAGAGGAAGAGTCAGAGAAGGTGGCGACTGAGGACGATAAGAATGAGGAAGAGGTCGTGGCAGTTGTTGATGAAGAAGCAGATTAGGATTAGGGTTTTATATTTCCTATTTGATTTTGAATCCTAAGTCCGTAATAATTCATACATTATTTCTCGTTGATGCATTTTCGTATATGTTCATACTTCATACATTGTTACATGTTCTTGTTTAATATAGTTTAACGTGCTTGGTATGTTTGTTGTTGTGTTGATTCTGATTGTTTCTATTGTAGGAGCGTGTTTACTTGAATGATGATGGTATTTGTATGATAGAATGTAACTGTTGTAGTATTGTGAATGTGATTTAAACAACGGGTGTTCGACCTAGGCCGCTTACTTGTGGTAAAGGTGGGGAATTTAAACAATTAGACTTAGGCAACGGGTGTTCGACCCAGGCCACTTATTTGTGGTAAGGGTGGGGAACTTAAACGATTAGGATCAGATAACGGGTGTTCGACCTAGGTCGCTTACTTCTGGTAAGGGTGGGGAACTTAAATGATTAGGATTAGATAACGGGTGTTCGACCCAGGCCGCTTACTTGTGGTAAAGGGGGGGGAGCTTAAACGATTAGGATTAGATAACGGGTGTTCGACCCAGGCCGCTTACTTGTGGTAAACGGGGGGAACTTAAACGATTAGGATTAGATAACGGGTAGGTATATGGTGGAGAAACCCTCTGTTTTATTCATGAATTTTGGGGTGCCTCGTTAAAATCTCCCAAGCCAAAACCCTCCTTAGGGAAAAAATGCTAGGTGAGGAAAAAGAGTACACCCAGGATTATAAGTGTTCGATATCTCTTCTCTTGTAAGTTGCTCAAGCTTGTAGCTGTAACATTCCTAAGGAATATTACTTAATTAAAAAAATAATTAATAAAAGAAATTAAAACGTCAATATATTATTATTTCAAAAACGTGGGAAAATTTAAAATATTTAAACCGCGCGCCAAAATTATTAAAATAGTAGTATTAAAGCTTTACAATTTCCAAAGTCCAAAATCATAAATGAAAACATAATAAAAATCCCTAGCTTTAATCCCAGCTAGCCCTCACTCTGTTGCCTGAGCATCCTCAGCATCACCTGTGTCATCATCTGCTCCCGTGTAACGAGTCACACGATCATCGCCATACACAAACAGAAAGGGTGAGCTGATAAAAATACAATTAACATATAACATCACAAGAATATAAGTAAGACACCTATCTTATTCAATCTAATTAGTTCTTGGCCAAGACCTTAACCCAAAGGCTTTTCAGCCTTCAAATCACACAAATGGTTAGCCTTGGACTCGGGTATGATGCTCACACGAATTTGTCCGCTCGTGGTACGAACCTCCCCGCTCGTAGTCCTGCTCTACGAACCTCCCCGCTCGTAGTCCTACTCTACGGATGTAACATCCCTAAGGAATATTACTTAAATAAATAAATATTTAAAGAAAAGAAATTAAAACGTCAAGATGTTATTATTCCTAAAACGCGGGAAAATTTAAAATGTTTAAACATCGTGACAAAATTATTAAAATCGTAGTATCAAAACTTTACAAATTCCAAAGTCCAAAATATAAATGATAACAATAAAAAATCCCTAGCTTTAATCCCAGCTAGCCCTCACTCCATCGCCTGAGCATCCTCAGCATCACCTATATCAACATCTGCTCCCGTGTAATGAATCACACGATCATCGCCATACACAAACAGAAAGGGTGAGCTGATAAAAATATAAGTAACATATATAACCACTATTATAAATAAGACACCCATTTTAATTAATCTATTTAGTTCTTGGCCAAGAACATAACCCCAAGACTTTTCAGCCTTCAAACCACATATATAGTTAGCCTCGGACTCGGGAATATGATGCTCACACGAACCTGCCCGTTCGTGGTCCTGCCTCTACGAACCTCCCTGCTCGTAATCTTACTCTACGAACCTCCTCGCTGGTAGTCCTGCTCTACGGACCTACCCGCCCGTAGTCCAACACATGTGATCCACCAACCACGTACCTCCCCGCACGCAACATCTCTCAAGCGTGAGCACGGAACATACGAACCTATCTCGCTCGTAATATCACATGTTAACCACCATCCATGAACCTACCCGCTCATGGCACAGCATCTCCCGATCCAAGCATAGCATCATTGTCACTTAAAAGCAACGCACACAAGTCATAATCTGCATCACTATCGCCTGGCGCAACCCCAAGCGCTGCCAAGCGAAATCAGTGTAGGCCGCTTGGCAGTTCAAGCCACACCACCAGGCGTCAGGTCCACAACAGAACACCTTCTGCTCTGCGTCCGCCAAGCGGATCCCATGCTACCCCCAGGCGCCAATCGTTGCAACCCCTTCCTGGAACTTTTACCGCCTGGCGTCCTCGCTCCTTCCGCCAGGCGCCGTATCAGCTTTATACCAGTTTGCTGTTTTCGCACCTCCAATCAGATTATCTCACCTTCTCTTCACTCCTCCAAGGCAGTAATGCACTCTCATCCATTAAATTCTTATTCTTGGCTCCTTGGCACTCCACAGGTGAACCCATTACCTATAATTTTCTCTCCCCAATCTCACAACAATACATAGGATTTTCCAAGTTCCTCTATCATTACCCAATGACTCATTCCAACTCAAACTAAGACCACCCACATAGTACCTTATAGCACATTATCTACCTAAATCGCACTACAACAGTAATACGACTTCTACTCACTTAGCATTCAATCCTTCTTACACAAGTCATGGCTAATACCTCAACTCATTAACATACACCATCTCATATCCTAACTAAACCATCCCAAACCGAACTATGCTTTCCAAACCTGAAACTTTTAATTAAAATTAACACTCTCCCTTTCTTGCATTAACATTGCTTCCAACATATCACAATATATCTATAATCTCCCACCTATTACCAAACACATAAACAATTTCCTATGGTTTATTGTTCCTTCCCGCGTCCGCTATTAGTTTCAACTACCCTTCAAACCTCTTCCCTCACGTCCAACCCAAAATCAACACCACATTATACCACTGTCCTCGTCATCACCTAGCGGCAAGTTGAGAGCCGCCAGGCAGTACATTAGAACCCAGAAAAAACCCAAGTTGTTGTACCCGCGATATGCCCAACATGTCAAGAACTCAATTCAGACTCCAAATTCAATACCACAATATAATTCACACATGATTCCCTAACCCCACTTCCTATGACATTATTTCCTCTAATTCGCACATACTATGAACCATAATACTTCAAATTCGGATTAAACCCATTCCACACTCCACTTCATCCATGATAAATCATAAAGAGTATTCCCAAAGCACCATCAGCCCCAATTATAACAGTTTCATACTATTAACACATAACATCATACACAAGATCACAATCAGAAGGCCCAAGGACCCCTGCTCAAAACGTAACCTAGGAGTGGGTATCCTTCAACCAAGACTCTCCTAACCTTTTTGTCCACTCCAGTAATAGTTTGCAGTCCACTTCTTCTTTCCAAGACAACCCAAATCTTCTGGAAATCCTTTACCCAATCCTTTACCCTCCTCTATTCCTCTACTATCTTTATGTTAACTCACACTAATTACCCCTTTACTCCTCTCAAAATGCAAATTGCCATAAAATATGTTTAATTGCTCTTCAATGAATAATAACCTAATATTTCTCAACCCCTTAGGCAACTAGGTTACGCTGCTCTTTTCAAATTCCATGCAAAAATAAAAATTAGGCCAAAAAGAGAGTTTACTTTTGGTTCTTACTAAGGGTTTGAACCCACATCCCATAAATTACCAAGTCAAATGCACAACCAATTCAACCAATCCATATTTGTGATAATTCCTATAATTCTAGGATTATATCATCACATCTAACATTCAAATATATCAATAAATAATGCACAAATAAAAATAGCACACAATCGGCATACATAGGACTTGAACCAAAGTCCTCTCACACAATTATGTACTCACAACCACTTGAGCTAGTACTTTTCCACGTCATAGCTCTCTGCATTAAATGCCTTAAAGGCTTCTATTACGCGCATTTATTAAATAATTATTTAATTAACTATTTAATTTTCTCGGGTCTTACAACGGACCTGCCCGCCCGTAGTCCAACACATGTGATCCATCAGCCACGTACCTCCTTGCACGCAGCATCTCTCAAGTATGAGCACGGAATATACGAACCTACCTCGCTCGTATCCCCACGCGAGAGTAACTGGATATGAACCTCCCCGCTCATATCATCACATGTTAGCCACCATCCATGAACCTACCCGCTCATGGCACAACATCTCCTGAGCCAAGTATAGCATCATTGCTTAAAACGCAACACATACAAGAATCATAGTCTGCGAGATTTCCGCCTGGTACAGCCCCAAGCGCCGCTAGGCGAAACAAGTCCAGACTGCCTGGCGGTACATCCCCACCGCCAGGCGCCAACGCTCTCCTAGACCCACTATTTTACAGTTACCGCCTGGCGAAGCACACCTTGCCGCCAGGCGCCACGCAAGGCAGGGACCTCTCCTATTGTTCCTATCGCCTGGCGCACCTACTCGAGTCGCCAGGCGCCATGACAGTAGAGAAAACTTGCTGGTTTATGCACTCAATACCATTTGGCTTAGACCCTAAAGTGTTTTAAGTTATCATTGCACCCTCGCAAGGACGTGAAGAAGGTGAGGGCGGCTTTGCTCGGGCTGGGGTCATCGAGTTGGACCAAGGGACCAGAAGCCGGCTTGATAGAGTTGCCAGAAACGTCCATTAGGAAGGACATTCATATCAATCTGCCGGAGACAGTGATCAATTCTATTGACAATATGGAGTCAGATCATTTGGTGAAGACTATGGTGGAATTTGGAAGCAAGGCGTTGATTTTGAGTCGCCAGGTTGGCTCCTTGTATCGCCGGGTGGTAAAGGAGGGGAATCGGGAAAAAGTGAAGGAGTTGCAGGAGAAGGTTGATAAGTTTGCGGAGTAGAGGGCTGCATGGAAGAAGGAAAAGGAAGTTGAGAGGAAGAGAAGAAAAGGTTGGGAACATGGAAGGTTCGCTATCTGGATGCGGAGAGTAAACTTAATAGAAGGATAGCGGACCAGAAAGCGGATTATGACGAACTGAAGGAAAAATATGAGGGTGCCGAAGTAGAGCTTGATGACTTGAAGGGTTGTATTATCCAAGAGCACATCAACGAGTTCCAAAAAGGATTAAGGCAAGCGGCCTTCTTTTGTCAAGATGTAGATGCAGCTGATACTAGGTTTGATGTTAACAAAGATGTGGTGGATGGCCAGCTTGTGAACGAGGCTTAGAGTAGCCTAAAGGAGGAGGTAGAGAAGGAAGCGGCAGAGGAGGAGAAGGATGCGGAAGCTGCCGTGGAGGGTGATGATAACAAGGCGACGTAGGAGCTTTGTTTTTTATAATTTGAAACTTCGTTATGAATGTTATGCGTGTAATATTCCGTACACTATTTTACTTTACTTTTAATATGATGAATGCTTTGTGTATGCTACGTTGTTTATTGGATGTTGATAACTTGTGTGATAGTGTTGCGTTAGTGGTATGGTATGATTGTGAGTGGGTGTTTTGATGTATGCGATGTTTTGCGAACTCGATTTTTTATTGAGGGTATTCGACCCAGGCCGCCTACTTGTGGTAAGGGTTGGGGAACTTAAACGAATTAATCATCAAGTTAAGGGTGTTCGACCCAGGCCGCTTACTGGTGGTAAGGGTGGGGAACTTAAACGAATTAATCATCAAGTTAAGGGTGTTCGACCCAGGTCGCTTACTTGTGGTAAGGGTGGGGAACTTAAACGAATTAATCATCAAGTTAAGGGTGTTCGACCCAGGCCGCTTACTTGTGGTAAGGGTGGGGAACTTAAACAAATGCGAGTAGTGAAGTGGAGAACAACCGTGAAGTTGGGAACCCTTTTGTTTATTCATGAAATCTAGGGTGCCTCGTTAAAACCTCCCCTGCCAAAACCCTACTTAGGGCAAAAACACTAGGTGAGGAAAAAGAGTACGCCCAGTGTTACAAGTGTTTGGTACAAAACATGTCCTTAACTAAAGTAAAACTTTAAATGGGATACATTCCACGTATTGGGTATTTCTTCCCAAGACAACTGCTCTAGTTGATATGCTCCTCCCCCAGCGTCTTCACGTATTCAGTATGGGTCGTCCCAATTTACGGAGAAGTTGCCATCCTTCTTTCTTGCATTGTTGGCTATTCTCTAAACTAGGTCTCCTTTTGCGAACGATCTCGGGCATAAGTTGGCGTTATATTTCCTGGCGACTCTTTGTTTAGCAGCTACGTTGCGTAGTTGAGTTTTTTCTCTTAGTTCGGGTAGGAGGTCAAGGTGGGTGGCCATGTTTTGATTGTTTTGGGCTGAGTCATATAGTTCTCCGCGCAAGGATGGTTCACCAATTTTAACGGGTATCATGGCGTCAGCGCCGTATACCAGGCTGAATGGAGACACGTTTGTTTTTGATTGAGGGGTACACCTGTAGGCCCAACACACCTCTACTAGTTCTTCTGGCCATCGGCCTTTTGTGTTGTCTAACCGCTTGCGTAGCACCACTAGTATAACCTTGTTTGTCGCCTCGGCCTGTCCGTTGGTCTGTGGGTGCTCAACAAAGCTGGTTATGTGTTTGACGCCCAAATCGGTGTAGAACTTAGCGAGTTCTTTATCTATAAATTGCCGGTCGTTGTCGGTAATGATGGTGTGTGGGACGCCATATCGGCATATGATAGCCTTCCAAACAAATTGTTGTACTTGCTGGTGTAACATCCCTAAGGAATATTACTGATATTAAATAAATAAAATTTCCAATTAAAATAAATACCACATTGATTATAACTATTTCCCAAAAATGCGGGAAATTTAAAAACTTTAATTGCAGCATAACTCAAATATTCGCAATTACTTGAATACAAAATATACCAAAGTTCAACATAATCATAAATTAGATCAAAATCCTTTAAATGAAAATCCTTTCAAAAGCCCCAGGTAGACCCTGCTCTCTGTCTCTAAGTAGCTCCTAGCTCACTTGTCACATCATCTGCTCTCGGATAACAAATTATCCGATCATAGCCATACACACACAGATAGGGTGAGCTATGCACAATAACAATATAAAAATATATATGAATTAAATATGTTTTCCCGAATCCCAAAAATACATAATTAAAATCCTTAGACTTTTCAAATCACCCAACCATGACCTCATAGTCCTTCATGAGTCATATGCATGAACTAAGTCTTGGGACTTCCCTATGCTCCTACAAAACTAACTCATTCGTGGTCCAAACCTATGAGCCTATCCCGCTCATAGTCCTGCCCTACAGACTCCTCGTTTGTAGTAAAACATCCAAGTCTCACACTTGGACCCTGGCACGCACGTAATCACCATACTATGGACTCCTCGCCCAATAGTAGCCGACGGGAACATAACAGTTCCTTGCCCATCGTGCGCCCGACACAAGCAATCACCATACTAAGGACTCCTCGCCCATTAGTAGCCGACGGGAACTCAACCAGTTCCATGCCCAACATGTGTCCAACCACTGAGCACATCCTAGACCCCTATTGGACTTAGTCCTTCAAGCCCAAACATCACACCACATGCATATACAGTCCATCCTTATGATAAACAACCAAAACACACACTCACAAACACATGAAATATAGTAACTCGCAATAAATTCGCTTAAGCTAGGGACCTCTCGCCCAAGCTAAGCCCTTAGCCTTGCTTAGGCTAACTCACCTCGCCTGAGCGAGCTTAGAACAACAACAACATCAAGTTATCTCGCTTAGGCGAGATCATCTCTCGCCCAAAAATACATTTCAAACTCGCCTGGCCTGAAATACACGCAAAGCACCAAAACATGACCAAGACATCTCGCTTAGGTAAGCCACTCTCGCCTAGGCGAGAGAGTTCGTCGCCCAAACCCCAAAACCCCTCGCCTGGACGAGAAGTCGCACTCAACACGGGCACATTTCATCACTATCTCGCTTAGGCGAACCTCACTCGCCTGAGCGAGTGTATGAGTCGCTTAAAACCAATGTTCATCGCCTGAGCGAGAACCTCGAGTGAGGTAAGAACATGAGTCCCTGCATGTCTCGCCTAGGCGAGTCCCACCCGCCTGAGCGAGAATTAGAGGTTCTACACTGTTTTACGTACACAAGCACTGCATCAGCGACCCAAAACGCTCCCAAATCCCACCAATTCAATTGTCAACATTACACTCTCAGAACAACAAGATACAATTGCCATACAGACTCCCATTCTCACATTTCATACCATAAAAAACATACACAACACAAAATAGTCATCATGAGCACCAATTCACATGAAATTCCTAATCCAACAGTACCAAATACAAATCCCCTAATTTCCCTCATAAAGAACTTAAAATTTCATGGCAAAAGAACATCCCAAGCATACAATTTGACCAAAAGCATACAATTTCAATTCAGCTCCCCTAACCTGGATTGAGTGCTCAACAATTGTGAAGACAAGACCTCCTTGATTCAAAATCCTTTCTTGCTTCAACCCTTGCACCTCAAAACTCAGTTCACCCTCTCAACCTCGTGCTCCTCTCAAAAGCCAATTCTCAGCACTGCCAAAACCCTTCCATTTACCTAATTTTTAGTCTTGTTTCTGGTGAATGAGGTTGCCATGCTTCTGGCATGGTATGCATTTCCTGACGAAGTCTTGGTACTCAGCCTCCATGGTTGGCTAGAAGTAACCGGCGCAAAGGATTCGGGTAGTCATGGTGCACGCGCCGGAATGGTAGTCGCATATGCCCTCATGTAATTCTTTAATTATGTACTGAGCTTGTTCAACCGTGACGCATTTGAGAAGTGGCTGGCCGTATCCGCATTTGTAGAGGTCGTCGCCTATCATCGTATACTTAGCGACTTTAGTTATCCAAACTTTGTCGGCGTTAGGTCGAGGTTCACCCGTTTTGAGATACTGGATGTAGGGGCGGGTAGTGTTTGCTGTAACAGGGATAGGTACCGACTTTTTGACTTGGTGATGGCTAGTTTAGATTATATGTCATCTCTTACGTTTTCGGATGTGGGGATGTGTTGTATGCGGACTTGTTCGAAGGCGGACTAGACGACTTTCCGGACTAGATGGTAATATTGTAGGAGGGTAGGGTCTTTGATCTGGAACTCGTCATTTAAATGTCCCACAGTGAGCTTGAAGTCGGTTTTGCACGTCAGGAACTTGATACCAACTTTGTGGGCCAGGAATAGGCCGACAAGGATGGCTTCGTATTCGACTTGGTTGTTAGAGGTCTTGATGGCGAAGTGTAGGGATTTTTCGATGAGGATGTCGTTGGGGCCTTCTAGTACGATGTCAGGTCTGCAAGGTCTGGTTTCCGCAATATGTTCTGAATTGGGTAGTCGGTTTTGACGATTATGTTATGATTTTGGAAGTATAGGCGTAGGCGGTAGGCTGCATGTACCAGGGATAGGACCAATTTTTCCACGATTTGATATCTGGTTTTGGGGTCTTGTAGAGTTCTACTAACGAAGTAAACAGGGTGTTGGTTTCCGCCGACATCTTGGACCAGCGCTGCGTTGACAGTGTGATCGGTGGCGGTTATATAAACCAATAAGAGTTGATGAGTATCCGGTTTATGAAGTATAGGTGGTGAGGTGAGGGTGGTTTTAAGCTTCTGGAATATTTGTTCACAATCACCATTCCACGTGAACTTGGCGGATTTTTTGAGCAGTTGTATGATGGGTTGGGTTTGTTCGGCTAGTTTGGGAAGGAAGCGGGAAATGGCTGTGAGGCGGCCTATGAGGCATTGTACCTCTTTGATGCTTGTGGGGCTTTGCATTTCGATGATCACATTGCACTTTACAGGGTTGGCCTCTATACCGCGCTGGGTTAACATGAATCCAAGGAATTTACCATGGTCGACACCGAATACGCACTTGTCAGTGTTGAGGCGAAGGTTGTACTACCGTAATGCGGAGAAAATTGCTGATAGGTCCTAAGCATGCTGGTGATGGCTTGGGGATTTGACAACCATGTCATCGATGTAAACTTCAACGCACTTGCCCATTAGATGACTGAAGACTTTGTCCATCAATCGTTGGTAAGTTGCTCCAGCGTTTTTAAGGTCAAATGGCATGACCCTGTAGAAGTAATTGGCGTCGTCTGTGATGAAAGCGGTTTTGTTCATGTCGGATGCGGCCATGGGGATTTGATTGTAGCTAGAGTATACATAAGGAAAGCTGAGAACCTTATTGTCGGCCGCGCCGTCAACAAGTCGGTCAATATTGGGTAAGGGGTAGGCATATCTGGGACAGGCTTTATTAAGATCCGTGTAGTCAACACACATCCGGCGGCTTTCTTAACCAGGACCACGTTGGATAGCCAAGTGGTGTAGTGAGATTTTTCGATGAACCCTGCGCTCATTAATTTATCAGCCTCGCCCTTGGCCGCTAGCCGTCGCTCCTCGCCTCGTTTGCGTTTTTTCTGGGAAATATATCGAGCCTCTTTGTAGATAGATAACTTGTGAGATGCTACTTGAGGGTCAACTCCAAGTAAGTTGGCAGCTGACCAAGCAAATAGGTCTATGTTACCGACTAGGATGGGTGTCATGACGTCACGCTCTTCAGATTCTAACCCAGTGCCAAGCTTGATGAAATGGCCATTTGGGAGCTCCAAGGGGTGGTCTCGTTAACAGGTTCGAGGCGAACATCCCGGCCTACTCTAGGTCTAGGTCATCGCCCAACAAAGCGATCCCGGAGCTGGGTGGCTGCTCGATGTGATTGGTTTGCTGGATGGGGAGTTGTGGGCGTAGGCTGGCCATGTAGCATTCGCGTGCAAGGCGTTGATCACAATGAATTGTGAGGATGTCGCCAGATGGGGAGGGAAACTTCATGGCCCGATGAGGGGTAGGGACGACGGCGCCAAGGGTGTTGAGCGAGGGCCGGCCGAGGAGGACATTATAAGATGTGGGTGCCTCGATGATTTGGACTCCGTCAATGTAGCCGCGGGTGGAAACTTTTTCTCCAGAAAAGCCATAAATTGGTTCATCGTATGGGACCATGGCGGTGTCGGGAATTTGGAGTTTCTGGTATGTTGCCCAGTAAAGGATGTCGACGGAACTGCCTTGGTCGACAAATACTTTTTTGACTGCGTAATTCTTTATTTCAACGGTAATGACTATAGGGTCGTCTTGTTGGTGGTCGAGGCCGTGGAAGTCGTCGTCCGTGAAGGTTATGGGTGGCATGCAGCGTCTGTGATGGGAATGGGTAATGTGGTTGATTGATTAGATATGGCGGAGGTGTCTTTTTCTGGCAGGAGAGGTAAAGCCTCCACTAGCGAAACCACCAGAGATGGTGTTGATAGTGTCGCGTAGGGGAGGATCAGCGGGGGTGACGTCGGTGTGAGCCGGTTAGGGGTCTTGATTTGCGGGTTGGTCCAGGCGTTTATCGTGGCGAGAGTCATGCGGAGGGCGTTAGTGGTCGGGACGAGGAGGATGATGATGGGATCGAGAGGGGTAGTCTTCTCTGAGAACAAAGCGGTGAAAGTGGCTAGCATGCACTAGTTCTTCAATTTTATCCTAGAGTGCTTTACAGTCTTCTTTAGTATGTCCATGGTTGCGGTGATAGCGGCAGTATTTGGTCATGTCGTCTTCCGTCAGCCTGAAAGGCCTCATCAAGGAGGCGGGATCTAGGGATATTTAGGGGAGCGTATCTGGTGAAGCGGGGTTGTCAGGGTTCCCGTGGTCGTGGCTCAAGACGGGGGGTTATGGGGTGGGGTTGGCGGTAGAGGGTGGGTAATCACTGCCAAATTTTGTATGGAGGGTTTGTATTTCCTCCATACGGACATAATTGGTGGCACACAACTTCAACTCGTGCATAGAGGCAGGTGGGTGGAGGTAAACGTTGTTAGCGAAGGGTCCGGGTTGAAGGGTGAAGGCCATGCACTAGAGTATCATCTCTTGATTTAGGTGGGGCGTGTGAAGGGCAGCCTTGCTGAAGCGATCGATACATGCCCGGAGCGTCTTGCCTTGTTCTTGCCTACCACCGAGGAGTGATATTGTAGTGGTTTGGTGTGGGCAGCCGCCAGCGAAGTGAGTGGTAAACATGTGTGAGAGGGTGTCGAAGCTGTCGATAGAGTACGGTGGGAGGGTGGTGAATCATTCGAGTGTGGGGCCTTGGAGCGTGGTGGGAAAGGCTTTGCAAAAGACTGCGTCATGTGAAGTGTAAAGGGCGACATGGGTGATGTAGACTTTAAGGTGTTCATCGGGGTCAGTTTCCCCAGTGTAACGCTCCAATGTGAAGTGTTCCCACTGGGTGGGGAAGCGGGTGTTGGCGATGAAGTCAGTGAAAGGGTGACTGCGTCTGGAATGGTGTGGTTGCTGGGATGGGAGCGGGTGAGGAGGTATGGGATAGCAGACAAGGGTGGGAAAAGTGGAGGTGAAGTTGTGAGGAGGGATGTGGGTAGTGGGGGGGTGGTGAGGGTTATAAGGTGGGATATGAGTAGTATGTAGGGTGGTGGGCATGTTGTAGGGGACATGAGTGGTGGGGAGGGTGGCGGCGGGGGTGGAAGCCGCTGTGTGCCCTGGGAGGGTGGAGTGGAAGTGAGTAGGATGGGTTGAGAGGATGTGAGTTTGGTGGGTGGTGGTGAAGGTGTGCAGGGTAGGATTGTACTCGCTTTCCTCTTCAGTAGGCTGGAAAGTCGAGGACCTTGCAACTTTAGATGCTTCCTTGGCCTTTCCCTTTTGAGTGGGATCGGCTTCGATCTTTCGCCTTAGGCGAGAGTTTTCCTGTCCCAGTGCTTCCACTTCATCAGTGTTGTGCTTCTTCAGGTCAGCCAGCTCTTGTTGCATCTTGGCTTGACTATCTAGGATGGCGGCCAGATCTAGAGTGATACAAGCAGGTCCTAAGGGGCCAACTTCAACTTGCTTGTTAACTTCTGCTCTACTACGGGTAGAAACCATCTTCGGAGAAAGCGGGTAGTAAAGTACCGTCTCGTGCACCACGGTGGGCACCAATTGTTCCTGCAGAGAATAAATAAGATAAGTTAGGTACAAGTGTCACCTTACCCATATAGTTCACTATCTCCTTAGTAGGCCTCTTCCCGGTTGGCATATGTCGGCTTGGACCCGGGAGGGGTTACCTGCAGAAGGGACTTCGAAGCTCAAGTCGGCGAAAGCTCTCAAATGTCAAATCAAGTGATTAAGGAAGTAATGAATGCGTAACTTTAATTCGTGGGGTCCATGCATATTTATAGATCATTAATTATTTCTTACTACGTCATGGGCTGGGCCTTTGCTTGCGCCATAGGTGGGCCAGGGCCTTGGCCCAGGCCCTTAGTTTGATTGTTTGAAGACTGGTGACTTGTATAAGGGTGTTCTATTTTTTACTAAGTCCTCGATAGTCTTGTATAGAGTTGGCGTCCTGAGCCGGTTACTTCTTGACGACTTAGATCGCTATAGTTTGTTTTCGGTTTCTTAAATCAATGTCGCTTCTTAGTGGTTTTAGTCTGGGTTCCATAGCATGTACATGGTGATTACTATTATTTGGCTTAGGCCGACCAGGTGTGGTACACCAGTCCCCCAGCCTTCGCCGACATAGTGATGTCGGTAAAGGGTGATAAGCGTCTGCTGTCTTTCTTCTAGGCCGACTATGTGCGGCACACCAGTCCCCCAGCCTTTAGATGTGATGTACAATGTTAAGGCTGAAGACAGAAAAAGGTTTGTAGCAGGTAAGGGGGTGTCAAGGGTTTAATGAAAAAGGGTTTTGCGTCGTCATTCTTGATGCTCATGACCTTTGGTGTGCTTTATGTCGATTGGTATGGGTTGTGACTTTTGGCGGGAAAAAGTTGTATCGTTTGGAATTCATGCTTATAAATATGGTTTTCGCGAAGGGTTTGCGTTTGTTAGTTCATTTGCGAGAATTTTGTAATCAGAGACTTGCGTGTGTTATATATGTCAGACTAGTTCCTTGTTTCCGCCGACATCTTTTCAGAAAAGGTATGTCTAGTAGTAGTGATATTGTGTCGTTGTCTTTTTCCAGTAGTGAGAATATGGAGTCTGAGAGGGGTGTAGGTAGGTGTGTTGAGGAAGGGAGTATTAGTCCGGTGGCTGTGGTAGGCAAAATTGTGATGGAGAGAGTGACTGAGGTGAGGGAAGACTCTCTTGAAGAAATAGCGACTATATGGGTAAGGTGACACTTGTGCCTAACTTATCTTATTTTTTCTCTACAAGAACAATATCGTTGTGGCCTCCTAAGACGATGTCGGTGCCTGCACCTTTTGGATGTGAGAAACTGTCTACATAAAGTGTCCATTGGTCCTCCTCAGGTATGTGTTGAAGGTCGTTGACGAAGTCGAGCAGGCACTTGGCTTTGATCGGGTCTTGTGGTTCGTAACGAATATTGAATTCAGAGAGTTCCACGGCCCATGACGACATTTGGCCAGCAAGGTCAGGCTTTCGGAGTATTTTTTGGATGGGGTAGTCGGTGTTGACGATGATGTTGTGGTTTTGGAACTAAGGGCGTAGGCGTCTTGCTGTGTGTACTAAGGACAATGCTAGATTTTCCACCATTTGGTACCTGCTTTCCGGATCTTGCAAAGTTTGACTAACGAAGTATACAGAGTGTTGGATACCAATGATTTCTTGGACCAACATTGCGCTTACAGTGTGATTTGATACGGTGATGTAGACGAGGAGGGGTTGGTGGAGATGTAAGGGTGGTTTTAAGGTTTTGGAAAACTTGCTCATATTCATCGTTCCAAGAGAACTTTGCGGATTTCTTAAGTAGTTGGATGATGGGTTGAGTTTGTTCGGCTAGTTTTGGTAGGAATCTGGAGATGGCGGTTAAGCAGCCAATCAGGCGCTGTACTTCTATGATATTGTTGGGGCTTTGCATTTCGATGATAGCAGTACATTTTTCAGGGTTTGCTTCGATGCCACCATGTGTTAGCATGAAGCCTAGGAATTTGCCACGATCGATGTCGAAGACGCACTTTTCAAGGTTGAGTCTGAGGTTGTATTGTCGTAATGCGGAGAATAATGTGTTGGTGGCTTGGAGATTTGACAACCATGTCGTCGACGTACACTTCGACATACTTGCCCATCAGGTGGTTGAATACTTTGTCCATCAATCTTTGGTAAGCTGCTCCTGCATTTTTTAGGCCGAAAGCAGTCATGTTCATATCGATTGTGGCCATTGGAATCTGGTTGTACCCGGAGTATATGTCTAAGAAATTGAGGACTTTGTTGTTGGCTGCACTGTTAACTAGCCGGTCAATGTTGGGTAAGGGATACGCGTCTCTGGGGCAGGCCTTATTGAGATCTGTATAGTCAACACAAATTCACTATTTGCCATTTGCTTTTTTGACCAAAACCATGTTGGATAGCCAGGTGGTGTAGTGGCCTTCTTTGATAAAGCCAGCGTTAAGTAATATTTCGGCTTATACTTTCGCTGCTAGTCGACGTTATTCTCCAAGCTTGCGCTTCTTCTAGGAGACATATCTGACTTCTTTAAAGATGGAGAGCTTGTCGATTGTGACCTGAGGGTCGATGCCAAGTAAGTTTGCGGTTGACCAGGCAAAGAGGTCGGTGTTGGTGATAAGGGTGGGTGTCAAGATATCACGTTGTTCTTGTTAGAGGCCGGTACCGAGTTTGAGAGTGCGGCCATTAGGGAGCTCCAAGCTTATAGTGTCATCAACTGACTCGAGACCTGCGTCGCCTCCTACTCTGGGGTCAAAGTCATCACCAGATAAGGCTATGTCAGAGCCGAGTGGGCATTCAATGTTGTTTGTTTGCAGGATTGGTAGTTGAGGACATACGCTAGCAATATAGCATTCTCGTGCGAGCCATTGGTCCTCGTGGATGGTAAGGATATCACCAGATGGGGAGCGGAATTTCATGGCTAGGTGGGGTGTAGAGACGACAACGCCTAAAGTGTTGAGGGATGGTCGGCCAAGGAGGACATTGTATGAGGTGGGTGCGTCGACGATAAGGAACCAGATGGGATGGTTTTGGTTTGAGTTCCTTCCCGAAAAACAGTGTGTAGGTCTGCGTACCCACGGGTGGAGACCTTCTTTCCGGAGAATCCGTAGATAGGTTCATCATTGGGTGGGAGTTGGAGTTTCTCAAAGGTTGTCTTGGTCAATAAGGACCCTTTTTACCGCGTAGTTCTCGAGTTCTATAGTGATGACCATGGGATCATCCTACTGGTGGTCGACGCCATAGAAATCATCCTCCATAAAGGTAATGCCAAATTAGTGGGTGAGAGTGGGTGATATCGTTGTCGTTAAGTGATCAAATTATCACTACTTAACTTTAGCAACTTCAGTATTACCAAATTAGTAGTGAACAGAATAGTTAGGGTTAAGATAACCATGAGTCGTCTCACAACGAATACAAAATCAATCTCAATATTTGATTCTTATAAAAAATGCAATTAAAACTAGCAACTATAAAAATAGGGGGTTTGGATATGCTAAAATAATGACACGAAAATAAAAGATTGTAAACAAGTAATATAAAATAGGTTAATTCCACTGCTTTTTCAAAATAGGATTCTTCATCAGTTATCTAGAGATTATTGTTAAATTAATTATTGTTGTTGATTTACAAATCAATCAATGTATAGTCTCAATTCATTTGTTGGTATCCTCACTTTTAATCAAAGTAAAGTCTCAATTAAAAGTGAGAATTATAGATTATCCATAGTAAATTCAACCAAAGTATAGTCTCAATTAAATTTTACTATGCCTAATCATGTCTATTCCTTTGTTTCTTTACTAAATAGAAAACTTAATTAATCAAAGTAAAGTCTTGACTAATTTTAGTTAAAGTGATTATCGTTAATCAAAGTACAGTCTCAATTATTGGCAAAAACTTATTTAATCAAATGAAAGTTTCTAAATAAAATCAAAGTAAAGTCTCAATTGAATTTAAAAACCTTTTAACTCATGATTAGCATGCGTGTAGATTTAAAAATCATTATTTTCTATTCAATTAAGAAACAAAGGACATAATAAATTCAACTAACCTAAGAATCCAGTTAAGAAATTACAGTGGAATCAACCCTTAAAGCTTAGCCCTCCATGGCTTTGATGGAATACATGATAATATGATGAAGGAAAGAAAATAAAAGAAAATGGAGAATGAGAGATGTGGTGGAGACGGTATCTGCCAAAACCAGAGAGTTCTAAGTTGTGTAAGTTGTTTCCCTTCTGCTCCTTTAAGTCTCTTTATATAGGCTTCAACTCGACTTTGTGCTTTATCTGTCGGTTGCTAAAATCTTTTATTTTTATTTAATTAATTAGCAACTTAATTTTTGTCCAATTTCCAATTATGCCCCTCTTATTTAACCATTTTTGCAGTTTTGCCCAGAGTTGATTGTTGGCTTTGACCAGTTGACCAATGTTGACCAGTTGACCAGTTTGACTGTCCAATAGCAGCCTGACACGTGACAGAGTGTTCTCTCTCCAGAATTAGGGTTTGCTCTCGCACACTCTCCCTCCCTTGGCTGCGCGACTGACGTGAAATGACGGCTGGCCGCTCCTCCTTCTCCAGCGACGTTCTGCTGCCGTGGTGCTGCGCGAACTCCGGCGAGATGCAGATGCGTGTGAAACTGCTGGGTTTTCCGCTACCATGGATCTGTGTGTGTGGTGTGGTACAGCGTTTTCTGGTGTCAAGGATGCTTCAGGCACGGTGGTGATGGAGGGACGTTCACTGCAGGTGCGCGAGGAAGCTTCTCTGGTTCGCTTTTCTGGTATGGCACGCGTTTCGTGAGAATCTGCTAGTGTGTGCTGCTGCCAGGGATGGTGATGCGTTGTTCTGGTATGGTTATGCTCGTGTTAATGGTGGTGGCAGCGGTGGTTCGCAGATGCAGATCTACAATGAAGGTGGTGTTGTTATGGTGTTCGCAGAAGGATGGACCGAGGTTGACTGATGCGAAGCTAGTGGTGCGCTGCTACAGTAGCTCGTGTGGAGACGGAAGGCATCATTGGTGCAGGTTGGATGCGCCAATGGTGCGCGATTTCTGGCATGGTGGAGCGCAATGAAGGTGTTGGAGCGTGAATGGTGGCCGGTGGGAAGGAAGATGATGGAACTGTGGTGGCCGGAGGTTTGACGACGAGATTGGTGGATGGTGACGTGGCAAGATTTGATTGGTCAATTTGGTGAGTGGAGGATTATGATGCGTGTCACCTTATGGTTAGCCTGATTTGAAAGGTGGGGATTGCCACATGGCATAATCTGGTTGAGTGTAGTGTAAGTGGTAGGAGGGGTGCAACTTAGTGAAAACTGGGGTGCAGAACAAGTTTTTTGGTGGTCCACTTTAGAAGGAGTGTGGAAATAAAAATAGGGGGTGCATTTAGCTCCTGATTTATTCTTTTCCAGAATTTACTAATTTTTGACTTATTTTGTAACTTTGAATATTTCAAATCCACACTTTTAATGACCAAAAATAAATTTCACTTGCATTAACAAACGTTAGAATATCCAATAATATTTTATGCAACTAAAATCAATTTTTACACCATTTTTACCAAAGATACTCAATAAATCCAATAATCACAAATCCTAATTAAATCAATCTTTAAGCACAGAAAATTCAATTAAATCCCCAAATTTAAATATTAAATGAGGGCAAAAATTTGAACTCATCAGTGGGTTATGAGGTTAATGGATTGGAGTTGGCGGAGGTGTTTCTTTCTTGCTGAGGAGGTGGATCCGGCGTTGGCAAAGCCTCTAGAGATGGTGTTAATTTTGCCACGTAGTGGGGGATCAACCAAGGTGACGTCAGTGCCGGCAGCTTGTGGGTCTTGGCTGGTTGGTTGATTGGAGCGTTGATTGTGGCGAGTATTGTGAGGGCGATATCGGTTGTCGAATCGCAATGGATGTGGGTGTTCGTGTCTACGGAGAAAGCGACAGAAATGGCCAGCGCTAACCAATTCTACTATTTTATCTTGGAGCGCTTTGCATTCATCTGTAGTGTTGCCATTGTTTCTATGGTAGCGCCAGTATTTGGTCATGTCTACATTGGGGGGTTGGATGTTTTGTAAGGTGGTGGGATGAGGTCGTCGTGGAGGGCTTCGTCTAGAAGGCGGAATCTGGGGACACATAGCGGCGTATATCTGGTGAAACATGTTTGTCTAGGCTCTTTGGGCCGAGAGTCAGGACGTGAGGGTGATTTATCGCGGGCAGCGGTTGAGGGAGTGTAATCATTGTAGAACTTGGTGTGAAGGTTTTGCATCTCTTCCATGGGGACGCTGTCCGCGGGACAAAGCTTGAGTTCGTGTATGGAGGCAGGGGTAGAGGTAGACGTTATTAGCGAATGGTCCTGGTTTGAGGGTGAGAGCCATACATTGCAGAATCATTTCTTGGTTGAGGTGGGGTTTGCGGAGGGCAGCTTTGCTGAAGCAGTCGATGAAAGCACGTAGCATGTCGTCTTGTTCTTGTCTGACGATGAGAAGGGATAGGGTTGTGGTTTGATGTGGGCTGTAAGACTCGTGAAATTAGTTAATTAAATAATTAATTAATTAATAAATGCGAGTAGAAAGAGCCTTTATGACATTAATTGTTGTTTGGTGTGACATGGAAAAGTACTAGCTCAAATGGTTGAGAGTACTTTGATTGTGTGAGAGGACTTGGGTTCGAGTCCTATGTATGCCAATTATGTGTTGTATGGTTTATTTATTATTTTGTTTTGGTAATGGAATTGTGAATGATGAGTGATAGTATAATCATAAGATTATAATGGTCATCACCAAATGTGATTTGGCATAGTGGTTATGCTTTGTTCTTGTGAGTGGAAGGTCATGGGTTCACGATAGGCCAGGAACTGTTATGTTCCCGTCGACTACTATTGGGGCTAGTGGGGAATGCGCTTATCGATGTGTTTGTTTGTGGCATGTTGCGTGTTAAATGTGAAAAGTGTGTGGTTTTGTTTGACTAAGCGACTGATTTTTAACAGTTGTAATGTGGCGTATCCAGGCTGTGGCTGCTAACAAGAGGAGGAGGAGTAGTGGGGATGCTGAATACTGGTGGACAGGCATGCAACAACAGATGGAGAATAGTGAAGAGCCAATATCTTGGGCGAACTTTAGAACTCATTTCCTGGAGAAGTACTTTCCAGATACGGCGAGACAGGACAGGGTGGCTGAATTCCTCGCATTGCAGCAGGGAGACATGACAGTGCAGGAATATGTGAATAAATTTGAGCACTTGGCGAGGTATTCCTCACAGAACATCACGGAAGAGTGGAAGTGTTTAAAGTTTGAGCGAGGACTCAGACTTGAGCTGAAGAGGGTGGTAACACCTTTGAGAGAGAGGAGATTTCCTATCTTGGTGGAACAGGCCAAGAGTGCGGAGCACCTTGAGAAGGGCCCTGGTCCAGTTGTGAGACGACATCAGAAAAATGTCGTTGAGGCTAGGCAGATGAAAAAGCCTTCTAGCAGACCACAGACATCCCAGGGTCCCTCTTGCTACCAGTGTGGTGGACCCCATCTTAAGAGGAACTGTCCTCAGTTGGCAAGCGGAGTAGGAGGGTCAGGTGACCGCCGCAAATGTTTTATATGTGACAAACCGGGACACTTCGCCTATAATTGCCCAGAAAAGAAGAGTCTTGGCACGAAGAATCCAACACCATCGCCAGCAGAGCGAGCTAGGGCAGCAGGCAGAGTCTTTGCCCTATCCACCACCGAGGCTACACAGTCGGGTAATCTTATTCTTGAACCTTGTGTGTTGTTTGGTAAAGTAGTACTAGTGTTGTGTGATTCTGGGGCAACCCATTCCTTTATTTCTAATGTGTGTGTGGGGAGATTGAATTTGGTGACACGTGATTTAGAATGTGAGTTGCTTGTATCAACTCCCTCCTCAAGTCAAGTGGCTACCAGTTCCGTCTACGTTGGGTGTTCAATGGAAGTGGCAGGTCGCACATTCAAGGTGAACTTGGTGTGCTTGCCTTTGGAGGGACTGGATGTAATCTTGGGGATGGACTGGCTGTCTAACAATCACATCATAATTGATTGTTGAGGTGCAATTTGGCATTCCCAGAACATGAGGGATTAGAGCTAATTTCGGCTCAGCGGGCGATAAAGGAAGTAGAAGCCGGAGCCACCTGCTTTATGATTGTGGCGCATGCAGAGAAGAATAGTACCGCCGAGAATATCAGTGTGATTCCGGTAGTGGAGGAGTATGCGGTTTGTGGAGGGGTTCTCCAAGATGGTAAGTCCCTTCACTCAATTCACTAGAAAGGACCAGCCTTTCTCTTGGACAAACGAGTGTGAGGTCTGTTTTGAGGATATGAAGAAGAGATTAACCACTGCACCAATATCAGCTATTCCTGACACCACCAAGACGTTTGAGGTGTACTGTGATGCTTCATACCAGGGTCTAGGTTGTGTGTTGATGCAGGAGAAATGGCCTATTGCTTATGCATCTCGTCAGCTGAAGGTGCATGAGAAAAACTATCCTACACACGACTTAGAATTGGCGGCGATGGTTTTTGCTCTCAAAACTTGGAGGCACTACTTGTATGGGGCACAATTTCAGGTATTCAGTGATCACAAGAGTTTAAAATACGCGTTTGATCAGAAGGAATTGAATATGAGGCAGAGGCGCTAGATGGAATATCTGAAGGACTATTACTTTGAGTTGTTATACCACCCTAGTAAGGCTAATGTCGTAGCAGACGCTCTAAGCAGGAAGAAAGCTCTTGTGTCGGCTATGATGATTAAGGAGTTAGACCTGATTGAGAAGCTGCGAGATATGAATCTGGGGTTGGATATAGAGGCATGTCACATATGGTGCAGCATGTTGAAGATCACTAATGAGTTCCTGGATGAGGTTCGGGTGGAATAGGGTAAGGATCAGGAATTGCAACATATTATTAGTGAGTTGGGCACAGGGAAGAGAAAAGATTTCAGGATGGGTAGAGATGGTATCCTGTGATTCAGAGAGAGGGTGTGTGTACCTAGCAGCCCGGTGTTGACGAAGATGCTCTTGGATGAAGGGCATAAGAATCGTCTTAGCATAAATCCAGGTATGACTAAGATGTACAAGGACTTAAAGGCGACTTTCTGGTGGACTAGCATGAAAACTGATGTGGCAGATTATATAGCATCTTGTTTAGTGTGCCAAAAAGTGAAGATCGAGCATCAGAGGCCGGGGGTACGTTGGAGCCTCTTGAGATTCCTAAGTGGAAATGGGACAGCATTTCCATGGACTTTGTTACACATCTAACGAGGTCTGTGAGGGGGCATGATTCCATATGGGTAATAGTGGATAGGTTGTCAAAGTGCACAAGCTTTTTACCCATTAACTAGAAGATGTCTCTAGATAAACTAGTAGAGTTGTATGTCAAGGAAATAGTCAGATTGCATGGTGTTCCTGCGAGTATCATATCAGATAGAGATCCGAGATTTACCTCGAGGTTCTAGCAGTCGTTGCAGAACACTTTGGGCACGCAATTGAGAATGAGCTCGGCATATCATCCTCAGACTGATGGCCAGTCTGAGAGGACCATACAGTCTCTGGAGGACTTATTGAGAACATGTGTCCTGGATCACCTCGTGACATGTGCTACCGCTGGTGGAGTTTACTTATAATAATAGCTACCATTCTAGCATTGGGATGGCACCTTACGAGGCCTTGTATGGCAGGAGATGTCGGACACCTTTGTGTTGGCAACAAGATGGAGAGTTTGTGGTACTTGGTCCAAAGTTCTTACAACAGACTACTGAGAAGGTAAGGGTAATACATGATCGGATGCATGCAACTCAGAGTCGGTAGAAATCCTACGCAGATAAGAGGAGAAGGCCACTCGAGTTTGAGGCTGGTGATCATGTGTTCCTCAGGGTTACATCTACGACAGGTATTGGGAGAGCATTGAAGTCGAGGAAGCTGACTCCTCGATTCATCGGTCCATATCAGATTACGAGGCGAATTGGAGCAGTGGCGTACGAGATTGCATTACCACCTCACTTGACAAACCTGCACAATGTTTTCCACGTATCACAATTCTGGCGGTTCTCACTTAGGCGAAGAGTATTGAGTTTGGGCGACACAGACACTCGCTCAGGCGAGTGAGGTTCGCCTAAGCGAGATAGTGATGAAGTTGCGCGTGTTGAGCGCGACTTCTCGTCCAGGCGAGGGTTTTGTGGGTTTTGGGTGAATCAGGGTCTCGCTTAGGCGAGGCCTCGCCTAAGCGAGATGTCGTGGTCATGTGTGATGTTTTGTTTGCCTTTTAGCCCACACGAGTTTGAAATGGGTGTTTGGGCGAGAGATAATCTCGTCTAGGCGAGAGGATCTCGCCTAAGCGAGATAACGTGGTGTGGTCACTGTTTTAAGCTCGCTCAGGCGAGGTGGGTTAGCCTAGGCGAGGCTGAGGACTTAGCTCGGGCGAGAAGTCCCTAGCTTAAGCCAGTTTATGCAAATTACTATGTTTCTATGTGCTTGTGAGTGTGTTTTGGCTGTTTATACTAAGGTTAGGTTGTATATGCATGTGGTATGGTGTGTGGGGGCTTGAAGGACTAAGTCCAATAAGGGTCTGGGATGTGCTTGGTGGTTGGACACATGATGGGCATGGAACTGGTTGTGTTCCCGTCGGCTACAAATGGGCAAGGAGTCCTTAGTATGGTGATTGCATGTGTCGGGCGCACGATGGGCAAGGAACTATTATGTTCCCGTCGGCTACTATTGGGCGAGGAGTCCATAGAATGGTGATTGCGTGCGTGCTAGGGTCCAAGTGAGAAGACTTGGATGATTTACTTTAGACGAGGAGTCTGTAGGGTAGGACTATGAGAGGGATAGGCTCATAGGGTTGGACCACGAATGAGTTAGTTTCGTGGAAGCATAGTGAAGTCCCAAGATCTAGTTCATGCATATGACTCATGAAGGACTATGAGGTCATGGTGGGATGATTTGAAAAGTATAAGAATTTAGTTATGTTATTTTGGGTTGGGAAACATATTTATATTCATGTTTGTTTATATATATTGTTCATAGCTCACCCTTTCTGTGTGTGTGTCTGGCGATGATCGAATAACTTGTTATCCGGGAGCAGATGATGTGACAGGTGGGCCAGGAGATGCTTAGACTCGGAGCAAGGGCTAGCAGGGGATATTTTTGTATATACATATACTCTATGTTTTATCATTTTAGCTTTGAGAATATCATGTAAACCTGGCGGGAGCCATTGACTTTTATTTCAGTTTTATGAAATTATGGACTCCTGGTTTTATAGCTTATTATATATTAAAGTTTTAAATTTCCCTTGTTTTGGGAAATAGTTTATATTCAATGCGGTATTTATTGTATTTCGAATTTTATTTATTTAATATCAGTAATATTCCTTAGCGATGTTACATGGGCAGCTGCCAACGAAGTGGGTGGTAATGATGGAGGCGTGGTTCGGGATCGTCACATGGTTTTCAGAGCAGTTGATGGGATCATGCCCAAGACCTTTAAAGAGATCTCGGATTAGCTTTAGATCATAGAATAGGAACTCTTATAATTCTTGT
>Ga0214544_1003630_pt1 | contig 31656 bp, 21 predicted proteins | sample CNSS3metaG_FD_160074 | JGI IMG/M metagenome (GOLD analysis project Ga0214544, IMG submission 160074) | Root nodule microbial communities from cowpea collected in UCLA plant growth center, Los Angeles, California, USA - CNSS3 | ecosystem: Host-associated > Plants > Roots > Nodule | place: USA...
TATATATATATACTTTTATAGTAGTGGCAGATCTTGACCACTAATTTTGGAAGAGCCAAAATAATATGCATAACATTTATATCTTTTACCGTTGTCACTAATACAACAAAAATGAATATGCAATTTAATATAATTATAACCATAAATGAAATCATATATATCTAGATTATTCTTTGTTCTTTTAAATTTTTGAATCCATTAATAATTAAATCAAAACTAAAATTTTCAACTATTTCTTTTTCGATATAAATAATCATATTGTTTGCAAGAAATTTATCTCTCATTTTATTTTGCAATTTAATAAATAATTACTAAAAAATATTCAAGTAAGAAATTTTAATGGTTAAATCATCCATAGAGAAATTTGAAATTTTAAAATAGTTTCTCTTGAATATGATATTGGAAATTTAGTAACAAAATTGTTAATTAATAACAAAAGAGCAAGTAAAAAGGTCATGATAAATGTTATCATCTTTCTTCATATTTCCAAATTGAATAGTTGTTTGAGTTTTATCTCTAAGAAAATTAGTTTTTTGAATATTCATATTTTAAAAATAATTACTACGAGAAATTCTTTAATTAGAAACAAAATTTTACAGACAAAAATAAATTGTCAGTTAAACAACATTTATCCACAAATTTTACTGACAGAAATAAATTTGGTGATAAATTCTATTGGTAAAATCCGTAGATAATCTAGAAATGTTATTACTAACGGATTTTTCCATAGGTAATTTCTATTAGTAAAATGGCACAATGAGAAGTGTCTAGTTTACTTAATTTTGTGTAGTATTTTAACACTTATCTTGTAAGCATTTGACATAAATCTTACTGAAACAACCCTTTTTATTTTAGATTACATAATGAGGAGAAATAAGCATTTGATATATTTGTGATGTTTGCGCATATAAATTTAAGGAAATCATGAAGATGGTGTTGAGCCCCAAAGCTGATGTTGAACACCATAAGACGACTTGTTGAAGATTCAAATATAAGCCTTGTGGCTAAGCTTGGTGGTGATCCACAATGACGAAACCTTCAATGCAAAGAAACATCACTACAAAGTTTTTGGAATTATTGATGAAATTTTACTTTCGAAAGTAAATTCGATGATAAATTTGAATTACTGATAGATTTTATGGATGAATCTATTTTCGTTAATAAAATTCGCCAGTAATACAATTTAAAATTATTAACTAATCTATTAGTAAAATCAGCAATTACATATGTTAACATTCGTTAATAAAATTCGTTGATAATTTAAAATTCTTATTACTGACAGATTTGTTTGTCGGTAAATTCGTCCATAAAAAGAGCCTTAAATTTTTCGTCCAAATCTGACGTTCAATATCTTAGAAATTAATTAAGAGGGACGAAGAAGGAAGAGAAAAGAAAGAGGAAGAGGAAGATATGTCATATGAGGTGGTAAGGCAAGTAAATTTGAATTACTAACATATTTTACTAATGATTTTTATTGATGGATCTATTTTAGTTGGTAAAATTTGTCAATAAAATCCATTAGTAATATAGATTAAAATTACATACTGATTCGTTAGTAAATTCATCAATAATTACATACGTTAAAATTCCTCGATAAGATCTATCAATATTATAAAATTCCTATTACTGACAAATTTTCCCATATCCTTCACAAAATTTCCCGCTCAGATATGGTGTTTAATATCTTATAAATTAATTAAGAGAGAAGAAGAAGAGAACAAGAAGGAAGATAAGAAAAGGAGGAAGAATAGGAGATGCCAGATGCGGTGACGAGGAGGTGGTGGTTCATAGATGGTGGAGGAGAAAGAGAAAAGGAGCAGGAGAGAAAGAAAGAATGAGAGAAGGAGGTGGAGAATCAAAAAGAAGAGGAGGATCCAACGACGACAACGGTGACAATAGTAGTAGTGGCAAAGGAAGAGGAGTAAAGAAGAAGGTATTGGAAGAAGAAAAAAAATGAAAAGATAAAAGGAAGAAGAAGGAGAGACGAGGAAGAAAAGGAACCAGATGCGTTATTTATAGAGAAATTTTACTAATGGATTTATTTGTTGGTAATTAGCAACGAATTTTACTGAGGAATTTTTATCGACAGATTTCTTCTTCGATAATTATTGACAGAACAGGATTTTCGTTGGTAAAATTTACCGATGAGTATTTTATCAACGATTTCCCTTCTGGATTTCATCCTTTCCCAACACTCTACAATGGTAGCCCTCACTCTCCTTCTCTCCCCCTTAATTAAACCATTAATTAGTCCTTAATTATGGGGTTAATGATAGGAAAACGAAAAATGGCTTTAATTTTTTATGTTAATGGCTAGTCAAGAACCATTATTTGGTTGTCTCCCAACCCACTAGGCTACCCCTCTTGGCAGTTAGGGTTCTCTGCCCTTTCATATTCATGCCAAACGAAATTTTGGCAAAAAGAAAGTTAAATTCGTTCTTAGTAAGGTTTTGAACACACCCCACTCAATTACACAATCAATGCACAACCAATTCAACCAATTCATATTTCATGATAATTCCTATAATTTTAGGATTACATTATCACTAATCATATCCAAACATAACATTAAAATAATATACTTATTAAAATAACATACAATTGGCATACATAGGACTTAAACCTAAATCCTCTCACACAACCAAGTACTCTCAACCATTTGAGCTAGTACTTTTTCACGTCATAACAGTCTATATTAATTGTCATAAAGGCTCCTACCACCCGCATTTATTAAATAATTATTTATTTAATTATTTAATTTTCTCGGGTCTCACACCTTGCACTTGTGGAAGAAATCATTATTATGAGCAACTAAACTCTTCCTTGTTGGGATTGAATGTAACTTCTCTAACTCTTTGTACTGTATTTAATTCAATATATGTAATGTTCTTGCTTTGCATTTTGGTTATTTGGTTTGCTTTTATTGATTTGATGACTTGATGAATCATCTTACTTCATAACCTTAAATTGAGTGGAAACTTGTTTAAGTTTAGATCCATTCGAATATCCTAATACATGTTAGATTCTAGGAATAGATCTAAGGTTTTACCTAGATAATGAGTCTTGTTCATTAATGCAAGGAGTCATTCAATGAGGGGTGAGGAATCACACTAAATTTGATAAGATTAGGTTCTAAATGCCAGGGATGAGTTTAAAATTACCATAAAGAGTATTACCAGGAAGAGTAGCCAAGTTCAATACCAATAATATTATCAACATCACTTACATTCATTAAAGCAAATTGTGTTTTAAAATTGTTATTTATCGTTATTTCATTAACAAACTTAAATAGATAATTGGTTACTATTTTATTAAACCAAATTTTTGTTGATATGACCTTGTACTACAATCTGTCGATAATTGAATTTTTTAAAATTTGTCAGTAAAAACCCATTAGTAAATTGGACACCAAATTTCTTGCCCAATTTAACAAGATATGTTTATAAATTAATTATGATTAAATTATACTTTTAGTCCCCATTTTCGTAGCAAAATTTGAATTTGGTCCCTCAATTAATTTTTATCTCAATCTGGTCCCTATTTTGGGAAATTTGACCTAATCAAGTCCTTTTCGTTAATGGAGGAGTAACGGTGTTAAATAGGGTGCCACGTGTCAGCTTCTGGATTTTTTGAATTTTTTGAATTTTTTTGAATTTTTTTTGAATTTTTTTTGAATTTTTTTAAAATTTTTAAAAAAATTATAATTTTGCCACGTGTCAAGCTGACATCGTGCCACGTGGTAGTGACAGTGCCACGTGTCACTATTTGGGAGGTGTCATTTTCTCATTCTCAATTTGGTCCGTCTATTTTATTTTTTGTCTCAATTTAGTCCCAATTTTTGTAAAAATTATGCAATTTGGTCCCCCTCCAAATTGAAACAAAAATTATAGAATGTTATACAAATATTTTTATTAAATGATTTTTTTATTCAAATTGATATTTTTATTATATATTTTCAATAAAACCAAGTTTCTTTAAATTTGTTTCACATTAAATTTTACTTAAAATTGTTTTCAAATTTTAAATTTATTTATTTTTTATTGTTACATAAACTAGTTAATTTTTCTTAAATTATATAATTTTTATTTTTATACTAACTAAAATATTTGTATAGAAATTATTGAATTTTACACATTTTAAAAATATGCAATTATTTAAAATATAAATTCAAATAAAAAACAATATTAAAGACCAATGTAATAAAATATCAATATAATTTATGAATTTTTTTATTAACATTATTTTCTATTAACAACTTTTGAAAAAATTTTAAATAAAGTTTAACGTAAAATATAAATTAAAATAAACTTAATCTTATTAAAAATATTTACTTGAAATATCAATTTTGATAGAAATATTTGTGCCTATTTATATAGAAATTAAATTTGGTTTCAATTTGGAGGGGGACGAAATTGCATAATTTTTACAAAAATTGGGACTAAATTGAGACAAAAAATAAAATAGAGGGAGCAAATTGAGAATGAGAAAAAGACAACTCCCAAATAGTGACACATGGCACTGTCAATACCACGTGACACTGTTACTGCCACGTGGCACTATGTCCACTTGATACGTGGCAAAATTTTAATTTTTTTAAAAATTTTAAAAAATTAATAAAAAATAAAAAAAAATAAAAAAAATAAAAAATTCAAAAATTCAAAAAATCCAAAAGCTGACATGTGGCACCCCATTTAATACCGTTACTTCACCCCTAACGGAAAGGACTTGATTGGGTCAAATTTTCCAAAATAAGGACCAGATTGAGATAAAAAATAATTTAGGGACTAAATTCAAATTTTGCTACGAAAATGGGGACTAAAAGTATAATTTAACCATTAATTATAGATGTGTAAGAAAATGAAGAGAAAAATATAAAAGGAAGAAGAAGAAGGGAGTAGGAAGAAGTTGATCAAAAATCGTAATATTTATCGTAAATTTTTACCAACGAAAAAAAATATTGATAATTACTAATGAAGAATTACCGACAATATTTTTGTCATCAATAATTATCGACAAATTTCCCGTTCCCTCAATAAAATTTGGTGATGAATATTTTACTAACAAATTTTTGATCATTAGTAGGACGTCAATAATTTTAATTTGTCGATAAATTTCAAATATTACTACGAATTTTTTTACCATTAGTAGTGTCAATTTTTCTTGTAGTAAGTGATATGTGAAAAATTTTTGGAGGTCCAATCACCCCTTCTACAGTAACCAGGCTCTACTACTGGTTTATATAATGAATGATTTAATATGTGTTGAACTTCGTTTCTAACAAAATTGTTGTCTAAAACACTGTGTCATATTTAAGCCTTAAAAAATAATAATAATAGTAATACTGATAGTAATTATAATAATACATTAATTATTTATTTAGAGTAAATTCTTTTAAATTTAATAGAAATATTTTAATATAAAAACTAATGTATATGAAATTTGTTGTATATCCATATACATTGTTCTCCTTCAACTTGAGAAAGGTTTCACTAATAAATATAATATTACAAATGTACTTTTTTATCATCACTTTTAGTTATGTCACTTCTAGTTATCTACAATCTTAATCTAGGATTGCCTTCTTTAACATCAAGTCACTCTTAACTTTGATAAACAAATGAAGTTTGATATGATTCCACTCATATAGTGTAGTGAGAATATATAATTTAAGACAAAATTCTAGAATTTGAACTAAAATTGTTAGACTAAATTCTGTTAGTAGGGATGATTTCGAAAAGAATAAATATTGAAATTATACATTTAGGTATATAAAAATAAAATTTTAACTATTTATCTATTCATTTACAAAATTCATCATTTCCCTGATTTCGTAAAATTGATTTTTAAAGATTCTGCGGATGCTTTGGATTTTGAAAAGGCTTTTAATGAGCTGAGAAACTGTGGATCATGATGTTTTCTAAGTCATCAAAATTCTTAGGAATATAATCATCTCTCAACCAAAGATTAAGACATTTATTCTCTTTTCCACTTCTATGTAAAGTGCATTAATTAATTATTCTTAATGAGAAAACAGATAGATGAGAGTAGTTGGCAGATTAAAACGGAAATGGTCATTGTTAACTTTCATAGAATTAGTCAATAATATAGTAATTAAAATGTTTAAAGTGAAATGGTCTTAAAAACGTAACTCTTCCTAAAAAACATAGAAGGTCTAAAATGTGTTATTTCTACAAATTTTAGAACTTGTCATATTGGAAGACCTGGACAAATTCAATTTCCTTATTCTTCTCTTATTTTGCGAAAAAGAAATAAGTTGCCATAAAGAAGTTAACTTTTTATCAATTTTCCTTCCAATATAATACACCCCTAAGCGACCACTATCCCCTCCTGGAAAACATCACAAATTAACATTCTACTATTAATGTTTATTAAGACAAATCGCTTCACGAATTTTTGTTTCTAAAAAAATCTATTTCAAATAGACAATGTTACCTAAAATGTTGGAATTTTTTATTGGGATAAATTGGAAAGACTGATCACGTCTTGTCCATACAACATAAAATTACAAGACTTAATATTTATGGGTCTTGTTTTTTTTTTGATTACTCAAAGTTTTCGTATTTTATCAATACGTGACTTTCAACTCATATTTAGATTCTTAATTGTCTCTCCCACAAATGAGTTGAGTTTCGCCACATATTCCAACCATAATTAAATACACTTTCACACTAATCCTAAAATCTTATTACAACGGAACATACTTATTTTCGTTTAAGTAGGACATCAAGATAAACTTGACTTTGATACCACCACTAAATTTTTTTACTATGATAGACTATGGAGATTGGCCAATTTTAAAGTATTAGTTGTCCATATAAGATACTTTACGTAACATCTAAAATAAAAACCTTAAAACTTAATATTTACACCTTATTTAACTTTTATTTTTACTTAATTTGAAACTTCCGGCCCATACATACTTAGATTCCCATTATTACGGATAATAGAGATATTAAAAGATTCTTAGTACCATATTAAAATGTTACAAAACAAAATAACCAATTTAAGAAAACCTAAATTTTAGCACACCAAACTTTTTTCTTTCTTTTTTTAATACATCAACAATTCAAGCTAAAGGTAGACAAGAAAGAAAAAATACTTAACTTGCGAGCACAAGTTTGTCTACAACATATTTGTGAGTAATATTTAATTATGTTTAAACACCTCCATATTTTACTTGATGGAAATCAACCTAAGAGCTTTTAGTATGGATCAGTGGTCAAGCCCATTTATCTTTTCATGTTTTTAAATACTTAAAATAATTGTAGAAGGTTATAATAGGATTAATGTTTTGTTTAGTTTCATTAGAACGTTGTTTTGTTTCATTAGAATGTTTGAGAGATCCAAGTCTTCCGCTTGTGAGTGGAGTTTGTGTATTCCGACTCAAACTTCTATCGATTTGAATCTTCCGCTGCATCATCCACACATTTCTTAGGAAGAACGTCGTCGATCTTCTTCGTAAATCCTTGAGAACTGACAGCTTCACCGTGAAAATTCCAGTCATTAGGAGTTTGCCACGAGCCTTCGTCTATCATGTTTATGTTAAAAAATTGATTACTCAGATAATACTAATACTAATAATAAATATTAAATAATATAATAATAATTATTAAAACAATAATAATACTAAGACATATATATAAATCAATGAATATTAATCATACACTCAACAATTATAATAACAATAAGAGATAAAATAAATAAATAAATGAGGAAAGGATAGAAAAAGCCTGGGTTTAGACGTGCATGACGCTATCCTTAAAGAGAAAATGTCTCTACTACACAGGGCAATACAAATACACAATCGTATGTGTTTCAAATCATATGTATTTCTCTCCCAAAATACAACAACTCGTCAGATCGATCGAGTGAGCGAAGGATCTCTGAATCTTATGAACACCAATATCTTAAAGATAATATAGAGAAGAAAAGAAGAACATTTCGGATAAAACTCTAGTGTTTGTTGTTATTTTGTTGTGTTTTTCCACATGCATCTAGGTGGCTAGGCGGTATTTATAGATAACAAAAGGAAAAATAAAAATAAATAGTATTAAAAATATAACTGTTAGCCATAAATAACATTAATCTACAAAAATTAAAAGTTAATAAAATATTAAAAATTGATAAAAACTTGAGTTTAAATTTTTTATTTTTTAAATTATATTAAAATATTTCTAACGGTCTCAAAGATATAATATATGATTTACAAAGTTCCATATTCAAAAGGATTTGACGACCCTCTCTCCGATTCTAATTCAATCGCAAAAATGATTTTCAATAAACTACGTATTGCATTACTTTAATACACATGTCATACTACGTATTGCATTACTTTAATATAACTGTTAGTTTAGACAAAATTATGGCACGTTTTAGTTTGTTTTAACATATTATAGTTCAAATGTAGTTACACATGCATTACTTTGTTGGTCACATATAAGTTAATCATATAGTTGAGTTAACAGGTGAAATCAAAACTGGCTTGTTTTAGTTTTAGAGAGATAAATCATTACTAGAAATTTTTGCATTACATGATATTTTTTTTGTAAATTTGTTAAAATATTTGCAAGAAAAAATTTTTTTTCTGTCATTTTTTCTAAAAATTTTAATTGGCAGGTAATTTATTTATAGGTAATTATTTCTTATAAAATTACAAAATTCGCAAGTATTTCTTACAAAATTTGCTGAAAAAGCATTTTACACAATATTTTGCAAAAGAAATGGTAACAATTTCTTGCAAATTTTTTTTTACAACAAAATTTATAAATATTTTCTACGAAAAAATTTTCAAAATAAAATTAGCAGAAAATATGAGTTTTTTTAGTAGTGAAATACAATTTTAAATTTTTTTAGTAGTGAAATACAATTTTTTTTACATACTAAAACTAAGCTACTTTTATTTAAGATAAGTATCATACTTTACCTAAATAAAATTGTATATTATTCAAATTTTTTTCAATGTTAACTTTTTTTTCTTAATGATGGACGAGGAAACCTTATACCTGCAATATGATTAATAATTATACAAATGAAACTATGACAATAATTAAACGAACAAAAGTAAGAAAACAGAAAAAAAAAAAAAAAAAAAAAAAAATTAAAAAAACAAAAAAAAAAAAACAAAAAAAAAAAAAAAGTAGCCGCTATAGACGAAAAACACTAAAGGAAACTGAATCAATTATCACATGCTCTTTGATAAAAAAAAAATAAATTCTAGAATTTATCTTGAGTTGGGATACGTACAAAGTCCCCAAATAGACTCGTTTGATTATTTCTAGGTTTGACTATCCGCCGCACAAGGGAAACAAGAACCTGTGTGCTGGTTTTGGTGTTTTAATTAGTTTCAAAATTAATCAACACTTCTGTCTATCATGTGCGTTGCATATTTAACATGTGAATTCATAACCATCATCTCTCAACTTGAAAAATTTACTACCTTGTTGGTTGAAGTTTTAACATGTTCTTTTGTATAGATTTACTATGCAAAGAAATTAGGAAACAATTATTAGAGTGTAATAATTGTCTTTTCGTTTAAGTGAGAAGAGGAGTTTGGAAATGAATGACGAGATTGTTTGAAATTCCATTTCACTATATATGTAATGGTTACTGAGTGACCAACGATCATTTGTCACCTTTGTCTACCTATTTTCACTATATATTACAATTTATTCCTTTGTCTCCTTTTTCTATCTATAAATACCACTTAGGTGTATGGAAAAAAAATACAACAACAAAGATAACAAACACTAGAGTTTTCTCCAAATTTTTTTCTCTATATTATCTTTAAGACGTGGTGTTCATAAAGTTTAGAGATCGTTCGCGACACTCGATCGATCTAACGAGATGTTGTATCTTGGGAGAGAAACGCATATGATTTGACACACATATGATTGTGTATTTGTTTAGTCCTATGCAGGAAGGGCGTTTTCTCTCTAAGGACAACGCTATGTGTGCCTTAACTCAGGATATTTCTACTCCTTTCGTTGTTTATTTTTTATTTATTATTATTATTATAATTGTTGATATATGATTAATATTCATTGATTTATATATATATATATATATATATATATATATGTGTGTGTGTGTGTGTGTGTGTGTGTGTGTGTGTGTATGTCTTAGTGTTATTACTGCTCTAATAATTATTATATTTGTACCTGATCGGTACTATTTTGGTGCAGAACCAGACGATCTCAAGAACCTTCTGTGTCGAACCTCCTCCTGTTCCTCCTTGGACTCCTCCTGGATCTCCCTGGGCTCCTCCTGGATCTCCCTGCCATCTGCACTCCAGGGGTGGGGGTACCTGCAAGCACTACGACGCTCAAGTCAGAGAGTGATTGATATGGGGTGTAATTGGTTAGTGAGAAAAGCGTACCTTTACCTGTCCACTAGGCCTTAATTTATACTAATTTCTTAATGGACCTGTTATTAATATTTGCGGGCCGTTTGTATTTGAGGATCGATTCCTTCCCTTTCCGACTGAGGTTGCACGCATCGGTTCTTTCCTTATTGGCTGGAATTGTTCTTCTGTGCCTTTAATAAAGATCAGTTCTTTCCATTCTAAGGTTTGTCCGTCTGTACTTTTGTCAAAGATCCACTCCTTCCTTTTTTGGGGTTTAGCCGTCTGTACTTCTCAAATATCAACTCCTTCCGTCTGCACTTCTTACATATCAACTCCTTCCTTTTGTACTTCTCACATATCAACTCCTTCTTTTTTGGGGTTTGATTGCATGTTGCCCCTCTGTACCACATGTTTCGCCTGCTACCCCTTGGGCCGGGATGTACTCGGCTAAGAGGGCTGGGAAGTACACGGCCACTGCGCTTATTGGGCTGCCAGCGTTGCGCTGGATCCAAGCCCTTGTGGTTGGGCCAACGTGTGGGGACGCTCCTACCTGGGCCGGGATGATCCTGACCAGCTTCCCCTTGCTGGGCCGGGATGTACCCGGCCATACACTAACACCAACCCCCCTAGGCTCGTAGTGAACAAAGTTCACAAGAGGCTATGATGTGTTGCCTTTGGAAATGGTGCCGAGGCTTCCCCAACCACTTGCGTTTATGAGACTTGCTTTAATTATGGGGAAAGAGAAAGTATTAACTTGGCTCGCCGTTCGAGGCTGTCTTGTCATAATAATGAGATGGTTTAGGTGGGGAGTTTTGAAGGAGATGTGCTGACAACCGTTGGATGGAGCGAGATCTCATGGTGATGAGGGGGTTACTTTTGTGAGAGTGGTCCACTATAAATAGAGGTGGGGTCTTGATGTTGTGAGACAAATGATTCATTTAGGAAGTGAGCCACCACCAGCCGAGTCTTTCTTGTCTGCGCCATCCCAGGTATGTCGTCCTCCTTTGCTTATTATCTTTCCAGTAGGCATAGCGACTCTGAGGAGGAGGGGACCATGTCTGACTCTTCGTGCAGTGGTAGTGTGCAGAGGGACGACGAGGACTCTGTGGGTGCCAAGGAGTTCTCGGCCCTGCGTCACCCGGGGTACGAGTGGGTAGATCCCCGGGTGAAACTCCTTCTGTCTAGGTTTAGTAAATCTGTCGTCATAGTTGATTTTCGTAAGAAGTATGATATTCTAGCTGATACAGTAGACGATCATATTATTAGTGTAGAGCGAGCCAAGAGTGGGGATAGTGTATGTCACGGTCGAGAAGGTCATTCGTATGATTTTTTCTACATGTACTCTACCTTAGTCTTGGATTTGCATGTGCGTCTCCCCTTTGATGATTTTACAATGGGAGTGCTAAGGGTGCTGAATGTAGCACCCAACCAGCTACATCCTAATAGTTGGGCGTCCCTTCAGGCGTTCCGACTGGTCTGTCGAGTGTTCCATTTGAGACCCTCCCCGCAGGTTTTCTTGCAGTACTACTATACGCGTCCGGGGGATCTGGTTAGTTGGTTGTCTCTAGTGGGTCAAAGCTACCAGTGTCTACTTGCGTCTTATAGCAATCTTTTAAAAGGTTTAAGACTGGCTTCTTTAAGGTAGTCATCCAGTCCGCTGGGGCTGGATACTTTTACTTTGAAAATGGCGAGCCCAAATTCCCGTTCTACTGGACCAAACATCCCACCCCATATCGAGTTTGGCCGAGAGCATCCCTTACCCAGGAGGATCTGTATGTGCTGTCTTATTTGGACCAATTGCCCAAGAAACTCTCCTCTAAGAAAATTATTGGTGTGTTTAGTTCCTCTCGTCCGCGCGATGACCTTTTCGGTATGTATGTTCGTCTGACTCCCCATAGATATGCGTCTGGTATATTTGGACTAATGCTAATTTCTTTTTTGCAGATATCATGGCTGCTGCTGGTCCCTCTGGTAAAGAAGTGTTTCCTGGAATTGAGGAGGAAAAAGCTAGAGGAAGAGAAGAGGAAAGGGGGTGAGAGTGCTAGCCGCGTTCCCGCGGAGACGACTTCCCAGAAGGGTGACCTGATGCCTCCTGCTGCGGCGAAGAAGAAAAGCAAGCGTAGGGATTGTACCGCAAGGCCGAGTACTCCCCGGTCATCCTCCCCCAAGAAGTCTCGAGGCACTTCCTCTGCTGATAGTGCGGCTGACTCTTTGTCTGCGATGTTTGATGCGCAACTCAAAATCAATCAAGGCATAGAGGTTTCCTTATCGTCGGAGGAGGCTGAGATTGTTTCAGCCATGCGTCCTGAGACTGTGTTGTATGCGCTGAATGAATTTCATGCCAGGGCAATGGTGATGGGTCGCCATTTGAACACAGTGCTAAGCCAACTGCTAGAGACAAGCAAACTGGCTGCTGAGATAGAGAGTTTACGGAGGGAATTGGTTGAGGCCAATAACAGGAGGCAAGAGGTTTCACTTCAGTTGGGAAGTGTGAAAAATGAGCGATCTCAGCTGCTAGCAGAGCGTAATGTCTTGAAAACGCGCTGCAGGGAATTTGAGAAAAAGGACGAGGATTCCCAGGCGGCCTTGGAGCGTCTAGAGGAGGAGCTGGCGGCTGAGAAAAGGGATAATGCTGAGAAAGCTGGCTGGATTTACCAGTGGGAGGGGTACGTGATGTCCTAGCATGAGGAAGGTTTCCACAAGGCCCTATGCCAGGCTGCTCACTATTTTAACTTCGACGTGGGAGATGGGTGTTTTAATATTGATGAGGATGTGTACGAAGGCTCTGTCATGGCTGTGGAGGACATCCCTGTTGCTGGGCAACAGAAACCTACTACTTCCCCCGAGGATTGATATGCTGTTTTGTATTTTCTAGTTTTAGAAATTATTTGTCGAGCTTTGATTTTCTACCTGTTGGACATGTATCAACATACATTCTATGTTTGGATGTCATGCTTTGCACTTTCTTTTAGAGTTTTGTGTTTGCATCTGCTGTTTATGCCTCTTTGTATGTTGCTATCCATTTGTATTTGCAGGTGAAGGTGAGATGTACTTGGCCACTTCTGGCTATGACGTGGCAGGTCACCTCTGGCCGAGATGTAATCGGCCGCTCCTTGCCAGGATCTACTCGGCCACTTCTGGCCAGGATTGTGTTTTCTTTTAGGTCGTCTGCTCCTTAAGTTTTTGTATGGTTGCGTATTATCTTAGGTTTTTGCGTGTATGGGGGGATCATCTAGGGCGATGAAGCTTCCTTTCCCATGAGAGATTGCTAAATTTTAATTGTTTGTTGTGCTTGATTGGGATACATGCGCATGTTGACAATAGATAAGATAATTATAGGATAATAATGAAATAATCATGCTTTATTTATGACTATGATGCCTCGTTAAAACCTTCTTGACCAAAAACCCTCCTTAGAGAAAAAAGATCAAGGTAGGAAAGAGTACATCATTTATTGTGCAATTGAAATCACAAAAGAGTCTGAAAAATAAACGTTTGACAGACTAACTGTAATAAAACTTGAGATGTGAGGCGTTCCAAGTGGCCGGGACAGGGGCACCAGATAGGTGCTCCAACCTATATGCGTCGCTTCCCACAGCTTCGTTGATTCGGAATGGCCCTTCCCAATTGGGCGAGAACTTCCCTTCATACTTCCGGGCGGCACTTGCCATATGCCATACTAGATCTCCCTGGTGAAAAGATCGGGGTTTGACTTTAGTATTATAGCGGCGCTGGGCCCTTAGTTTGGATGCCTCCTCCCGAATGCGTACTTGATCTCGGAGCTCTTGAACCAGGTCCAGGCTTGTTAGCATACTTTCTTCATTAAGACACGTGTTGAACAGGCGGCGCCGTAAAGGGGGCTCTCCAATCTCGACTGGGATCATTGCGTCTACTCCATATGCTAAGCAGTAGGGTGTCTCTTGTGTTGTTGACTGCGGGGTGCAGCGATATGCCCATAAGACTTCTAATAACTCGTCAACCCACCTTCCTTTGGTATCTCCCAACCTCTTCTTAAGTTCTCGCAGTATGACCTTGTTTGCTGCTTCGGCTTGCCCATTTGTTTGTGGGTGCTTGACTGAGCTGGTTATATGTTGTATATGGAGTCCCCTATAGAACTCGGCTAACCCCTTGTCGATGAACTGTCTACCATTATCTGTTATGACGATGCTTGGTATGCCGAACCTGCACACTATATTCTTCCAAACAAATTTCTGTACCTGTTGGGCCTTGATCAGGGCCAGTGGCTCCGCCTCAATCCACTTAGTGAAGTAGTCTATAGCTACCAACAAGAACTTTACCTGACCTTTCTCTAGGTTGAAGGGCCCTAGAATATCCATGCCCCACTTGGCGAAAGGCCAAGGGGAGGTAATACCGTGCAACTCCTCTGACTTGAGATGTATCATGTTACCGTGCTGTTGGCACTGAATGCACTTCCTTACGTACTTCTCGCAGTCTTCTTTGACAGTCGGCCAATAGTATCCTGCTCGTAATACCCGAGCTGCCATGGTTCGGGATCCTGAATGTAAGCCACAAATCCCCGTGTGTAACTCCTCCATAATATACTGGGCTTGGCGGTTTGTGACGCATTTTAACAGAGGGTTGGAGAAGCCTCGTTTGTACAATTCTTCACCAACCAAAGTGAATTGAGAAGCTTTCCTACGCATGATAGGGTCATCAATTCCGTCCGTGTCGCCGTGTTGAATGAACTGTATAATAGGAGCCATCCACTCTTCCTCCTCTAGTGCGACTGTCTCAGTAGTATTGCATTCTGCCAAAGTTACAGTAGGACGGTCGAGTGTGGCATGGATCACTGTATGATGTTGTCCCTTTACTTTGGTAGTTGCCAACTTCGACAACAAGTCGGCTCTGGAATTTTGGGCTCTATCAACATGCTTTATGCTTGCTGTTCTGAATCTGTTCAACATGCCCTGCACAACGTGATAATATCGTAATAGGAGGGGGTCCTTTACCTGGAAAGTGCCGTCCAAGTGTCCTACGATCAGCTGAGAATCAGTTTAGCATGTCACCGTATCTACTCCCATGTCTGTTGCGAGGGTCAACCCTGCTATTAATGCCTCATATTTTGCCTAATTGTTAGAGGGTTTAAAACCAAAGCGCAAAGCTTGCTCGAGTAGTAAATCATTCGGCCCTTGCAAAACAATCCCAACGCCCCCGCCTTTCGCGTTTGAGGAGCCATCCACCGACAGGATCCAACCTTCCTCGCGCACGTCAGGATCTCCTGTTAATTCGTTGACAAAGTCTACCAAGCATTGTCCCTTGATCGGCCCTCGAGCTTCACATCGAAGATGATACTCGGATAGTTCTACGGACCACCCAACCATTCGGCCGACGAGGTCGGGTCGCCTCAAGACTTTGTGTATTGGGTAGTCAGACTTGACTATTACCTCGTTCCCCTGAAAGTATGGTCGTAGTCGCCTGGTTATTATCACAAGTGCTAGGAATACCTTTTCCACTGTCTAGTACCGCAGTTCTGCATCATGTAGGGCTTTGCTGATAAAGTATACGGGTCGCTGGTCCCCCGCCTGATCTTGTACAATGGGCGCGCTAACAACGTTGGTAGAGATGGCTAGATATACTAACAGGGGTTTCCCCTTGCTAGGCTTCTGTAGTACTGGGGGAGAAGACAAATACTCTTTCAATGCTTGGAAAGATTGCTCGCAAGCCTCATCCCATACGAATTTTTGCGCTTTTTTCATGAGCCTAAGCATCGACTGGATTCTTTCTGCTAACTTAGGCATAAAATGTGACAACGCAGTTAGCCTCCCTACCAATCTATGTATCTCTTTGATGTTGGCTGGACTCCTCATGTTAACAACTGCTTGGCACTTGTCGGGGTTGGCCTCTATTCCCCTGTGGGTTAACATGAAACCCAGGAACTTTCCGCCTGCAACCCCGAAAACACACTTTTCTGGATTCAGTCTCATGTCATACTTCCGTACGACTGCCAAGATCTCGTCCAAATCTTTGACGTGTTGCTCGAGTGAATCTGACATGACTACCATGTCGTCGAGTGTATGGTCGGGTACATCCCGGCCCAGTAAGGGGAAGCTGGCCGGGATCATCCCGGTCCAGGTAGGAGCGTCCCCACACGTTGGCCCAACCATGAGGGCTTGGATCCAGCGCAACGCTGGCAGCCCAATAAGCGCAGTGGCCGTGTACTTCCCGGCCCTCTTGGCCGAGTACATCCCGACCCAAGGGGTAGCAGGCGGAACATGTGGTATAGAGGGGCAACATGCAATCAAACCCCAAAAAAGAAGGAGTTGATATGTGAGAAGTACAGAAGGAAGGAGTTGATATGTAAGAAGTACAGACGAAAGGAGTTGATATTTGAGAAGTACAGACGGCCAAACCCCAAACAGGAAGGAGTTGATGTGTAAGAAGTACCGACGGCCAAACCCCAAAAAAGGAAGGAGTGGATCTTTGACAAAAGTACAGACGGACAAACCTTAGAATGGAAAGAACTGATCTTTATTAAAGGCACAGAAGAACAATTCCAGCCAATAAGGAAAGAACCGATGCGTGCAACCTCAGTCGGAAAGGGAAGGAATCGATCCTCAAATACAAATGGCCCGCAAATATTAATAACAGGTCCATTAAGAAATTAGTATAAATTAAGGCCTAGTGTACAAGTAAAGGTACGTTTTTCTCACTAACCAATTACACCCCATATCAATCACTCTCTGACTTGAGCGTCAGAGTGCTTGCAGGTACCCGCACCCCCGGAGTGCAGACGGTAGGGAGATCCAGGAAGAGCCCAGGGATATCCAGGAGGAGTCCAGGGAGGAACAGGAGGAGGTTCGACACAGAGGGTTCTTGAGATCGTCTGATTCCGCACCGAAATAATACCGATCAGGTACAATATTATTTTATATTTTTATTATTAATAGTATTATTTGAGTAATCATTTTTCTAACATTCTTAGAGAGAAATATTCTTGTTATTTCTTTTTTTGATTACTCGTTTGTATTCATTTCTAAAATTAAAAATAATATAGAGAGAAGACTGAAAACATATTTTATGAACTAAAGTGTTTGTTATGGTTATAATTAAACCAATTTCAACTAAGCCTAAAAATTTATGTGTACAATTGTGGTTAATTCTATTAGTAAAATGATGGTGAGGTCTGTCATAAGGTTTTCTTCGCTCCTCATGCCTCGGTTTGGACCCAGATGGCCCACCAATCCTCTAGTGTTGAGGGCGTTGACCTTCTACTTCGTTCTTCATCTTCTCCATCACTTTGGCTTTCTCCACCAGGGCGGCAAAATCCTTGATGGATAATAGGGCTACCATCAAGCATATATCACCACGGAGACCATTCTCAAACTTGCGACATCTCCATTCTTCATCGAGTGGTAGAGTGTAGAAACAGCCGAGGTGCTTGAATTTCTCAACATACTCTGTCACTGACTTTCCTCCCTGAGTCAACTAGAGGAATTCCACCTCCTTGGCATACCGGACACTGTCTGGGAAATATTCGGAGAAAAACTTCCCCCTGAAGGTGTAAGACTCGAGAAATTAAAATAAATAAATAATTAATTATTTAATAAATGCAGGTAGTAGAAGCCTTTAAGGCATTTAATGAGGAGTGCTATGATGTGGAAAAGTAGTAGCTCAAATGATTGAGAGTACTTTGATTGTGTGAAAGGACTTGGGTTCGAGTCCTATGTATGCCAATTATGTGATGTTTGTTTTATTATTAATTTTAATAACATGTGAGAGCATGAGAAGTGATAATGTAACTCTATATTTATAAGAATTATCACAAAATGGAAATTTGGTTGTTTGGTTGTGTTTTGACTTTGTATTGTGAGGGTATGGGTTCGAACCTTTGTGAACCCAACTTTAATTTTCTTTTTGCTAAATAGTATATTGTGGCATGAATGTGAAAGGGTGGAGGAAAACCTAGTAGAAGGGCAGCCAAGAGGGGCTGAAAAATCATTAAATTATGGGCCTTGAATAACAATTTGCGTTTTGGCACTTATATAAGGAGAAATTGAGGTGAGAGGAAGGGTTTTTGCATCTGTTATTTTGGTATAGGTAGAGGGGTACGAAAATCTAGAGTGAACTGTGAGGATTAGGGCAATTGAGAGCTGAATTGGGAAAAGCCAAAGAGAGAGCATTGGTACTCCAGGTATTTTGGTATAGGTAGAGGGGTACGAAAATCTAGAGTGAACTGTGAGGATTAGGGCAATTGAGAGCTGAATTGGGAAAAGCCAAAGAGAGAGCATTGGTACTCCAGGGAAGACGCACAATTCAAATTAAAAGCCAAGGAAATTCCAGGTTAGGGGAGTTCTTTTGTATGGTTATATGCTTATGAATGTTGGGTATTCTGAAATGCATGTATGGAAGGGTTTGGTTATGAATTTTTGGTGCTATACATGATGTGAATTGGGAGTTGGAGTGCCTTGATAGGGTTTGATTGAAATGCTTACTCATGTGTATGAATTTGACTGGGTTATTGTATTTTTCGGGTTATTATGGTTTAAACTCAATAAAATGGGAATTATGTTAGTTTGTATTTGTGTTGTGAGAGTTGTGCCTAATTCCAAATTGAGGTATGGGTTTCTGGGATATGAATTTGGTATGGTTTTTAGTTTTCATGTGCGTAATAGTGAAAATGTTTGGTATTCTCGCTCAAGCGAGCAAGGCTCGCCGAGGTGAGAAAACCATAAATGCGAGAATATTTGTATGCGAGCATCTCGCTCAGGCGAGGGTATCTCGCCCAAGCGAGAACCCATAAGAGTTGTGTGGTTCTACTTGAGCCCCTCGCTCAGGCGGAGGGTTTTACTTTTGCGCGACGGAGACTCTCGCTCAGGCGAGAGGTTCTCACTTAAGCGAGATGTCATGCAGAGTTTTGTGGTTTGGCTTAACTCGCCGCCTAGGTGAGTGTTTTGGTGTTAGGCGAAGGGCGATCTCGCCAAGGCGAGTTGAGGCTTGCTTAAGCGAGGCTTCGCTATGAACCACTGTGGCACGCTCGCTTAAGCGAGGAAGTTTAGCTTAAGTGAGACAGGCCTGGTCGCTTAAGCTAAGGCTTTTAGCCCAAGCGAGTTTAGTGCGGTTTGTGTGTATTGTTTGTACGCATTGATGCGAACGTGGATTAGAAGATGTTGTGCCATGAGCAGGTAGGTTCATGGATGGTGGTTAACATGTGATGGTATCAACGGGGAAGTTCATACTCAATTACTCTCTTGTGGGGGTACGAACGAGGTAGGTTCATATGTTCCGTGCTCACAGTTGAGAGATGCTACGTGCGGAGAGGTACGTAGCTGGTGGATCACATGTGTTGGACTACGAGCGGGCAAGTCCGTAGAGTAGGTCTACGAGTGGGGAGTTTCGTAGAGGCAGGACTACAACCCTTCAAACGTAAGATAAAATTAGGTAGAAGAAACGATTAATAACGCATAAATAGTATTAAGCACAATTAAGACATTATTGGACCTTCATTAATTCGTGAACAATGCAAAGTTCACAAGGAAATCCTATAATTAGAAGTGAGAGATGAGATAAGATTTTTAGATTCTTTTGATAACTATAGTTGGCAGTTTGATAATATGATACAATCTTGACTTGCAAGATAAAACTGCTTTACTTATGGATTTTGAAGATTACATATAAATTTTTATAGTAGATAATAATATTTTTTCTTGCAATGTTGAACGTCGAAGTTTTTTCTACAAGTACCCAACTCTTTTGCATCGAAGATCGAGTAGAAAAAGAAGAACCACCCTAAGACTATCAATCGAAGGATGAGCAACCGGGATCTAGTGAAAATAGGTGTAGTGGTCTTGTATGATTATTTCGGTCCTGTAAGAACAAGATACTTTAAACTATTTATACATCTTTTTGAATCTTTTCTCATATGGACTTTTTTGGGAGAAGTCTCAGGTTTTCTCTATAATCACAATTTCAATATTGCTTAGTTTTAATCACCAGTGTAGAAAGGGTTTCCGCCGCTGTTATTTTGGCCATTTGACTTCGGTTTAAGACCCGAAGGCATATGCAGTCGAGGCGAAAAAGGGTAACCTTTCTGCCTTGGTTATCAACCGAGACATATTTGACCCTTATTGCCTCAGTTCTAAAGTCAACTGAAGCCTAATATGAATTAAAAAATAAAAAGTAAAAACAAAATGAGTGTTGTGTTTATACCTCGGTTTTCGTGGAACGCGAGGCAGAAAAGTGAGAGTTACGACCTCAGATATAGCACAACCGAGGCCTAATGTCCATTAAAAATAAAAAATAAAATCACTATCATCTTTCTACCTTTCTGTCTCATTTTTTGTCACAACTAAGGCATAAAATAGGTGTTTTTTTTACGTAGATTTTGTTTCTGTTAAACCCTACACAATAAACCTGCAAATTTAAAACCACATAACAAGAACCAGCTAGAAAAATAATATTATACTGTTCAAATTAAAATAAGGCAAAATACTTAACATATTGTTCATTACAAGATCATCCTACCATAAATAGATGTACTATAGACTATTGTACATTTGTATAATGTACTTAGCACAAGTTATCCTTAAATATCTAATGGACTTCAGAAGGATTAGTGTAATAGGGTAAAATTTGTATAAACTTTATGCGCATAAAAAACATAATTTTAATAAGTATATAAACCAAGACAAAAGTGCAGATAAGTATTTGATATAGTTAAATTATTACTGTTTCCCAACTACTCGTGATACGAGCAAGAATAACAGTTGACATCCATTGCATTATATAGGAACCACATTCATATGAGCCAATTTGAACATTACACTACAACGAATGCACAATTATAAATAATTGAGGAAGAAAGTAGATCGAACAATTATAAAATTATAATCCTATAGACAAAAAATCATACCTAGAGAGCCAACCATCCAAGCCTTTTTGTCTTAGTTTTGATTTTAATACTAGTTGATTATCTACGAATTTGATATGAGTGCAAAGAAAGTAAGATACACCATTGGAAATGAAAATAACAATCATGTATCTATATCTTAATACAAATGGGAACTAACAAATAAAAATTTTTAAAAATAAATAATATATATATATATATATATATATATATATATATATATATATATCTTATTACAAATGGGAACTAACAAATAGCAACTTTTTCAATTAAATAATATATATCACACACTTCAATTCAAAATTTTTTATCTATAAAAAGAAAGAAAGCTAACGTCTCACACTCTCCTAATTTTGACACTTCGAAAAAAATTCAAAAAGAAATACAATTCTCTCTTTTTCCACTTTTTCCACATATCACTAACACAAAAAAGCCTTTTAACATTCGATATTTTTGACCTTTGACGTCTGCCCAAACACCGAAGTCGTGCCGGATGACATCAAAATAACGTCGGTAAAATAGCAGACATCACTTAACGTCGGTCCATTAAGAGTCCGACGTTATCCAACGTTGGGGCCAGTAACAACAGACGTTAATTTTCGCGCTAAAACGAGCCAAAAACCTGAGCAATTTAACGTCTGTCAGGGTCTGTCAGACGTTAAATAACGTCGACCCTGGTATGGTCAGACATTAAATAACGTCTGTCAGGGCACACCAGACGTTAAATTGCTCTATTTTTTTTAAATTTGACTGTTTTTACAACATCTATACACCTGAAAATTAGAAAATTCCCAAAACAATTTCGTTATACTTTCAGCACAATTCTGGAGTTACAGTTATATATAATAGAACTTAAGTTTCAACATATATTCTAAACTAATATAGATAACAATAGCATTTTTATCTAGGCTGTGAAAATATAGAATGTTGAGTAAAACTCTGAAAGAATAAAGTGTTTCAATTACCTTAGACCAAAGAGTGCAACCTTTGAGATGCTAACAGGCTCACAAAATACCTCCCTCCATTGCTTCAAGAGGAAGTCCATCTTATCATCAATCTCCATTTCACTAATTCATACATGTGAATTTCATAGATGTTAGTTTTAGAGACAATGTACACGAAAAATCTGTAAGCAAGAAAGATTTTAATTAACCAGATTTTACTGCACACCTAATTGGGATTTCAGCACCTATATGAAGTCCCACCATCCACATCTCCACAAGGAAGTCTATCCTATCAGCAATCTTCATTTTCCCCCTTGATACATGTCATGAATATCATAATTAGTATTTTGAGAGACAATGTTTGGTAAAAATTCATGAAGTATGAAGCGTTTCTATTACCTTGGATCTAAGTCTACAACTCATGAGCTCTGAACAACTACAGAAAGTGCCTCTTTCCAATGCTCCAGGGGCTTGTTTACCCTTTCAAACCTACATTCATGTTATGAATTTAAAAAATGTTATTCTTAGAGACAATTTGTTGAAAAAATCAAAGGAAGCAGGGAGCGCTTCGTTGCTTGACACATAGGATTTCAGTCGTTGAGAAACCACCAGTCTCACCAAGTCTCGTCCTCCAACGTTGCTTCCAATCCAGCACCTTTTCTTCTTCCTTTGTCGAAATCTTGCTCAAAAGGCGTATGATGACGGACTTCAGAGGGATCAACATCATAGAACACTGGTATCACCATTTGCCCTATGGTTCTGTGACACTCCATTATTTTCTCCAACTCTTTCAAACACCACCACGACTCTGCATAAATTTTCAAGAAAACAACAACAGATATTCGAGACTCTTCGATTGCTAACCGCAGAGATGGTGAAATTTGCTTTCCCCGTGGAAGTGACTCGTCATCCTTGAAAACAATGATTCCTGCATTCTGAAGAGCCATGTAGAGATGAAAACGCAAAATAATCAGTTTAAAACGCGTAAAATCAACCCATAATCAATCCCAACAAGTTTGATGGCGAAAACCTTTCGAAACTCACTTGGAGGAGGTCGGAAATGGCGTCGCCGGCGGGAACTCTCGCGAAAATGATGAACAGCGTAAGGGTTTCTGCGTTTCGTGCAGAAGATAAACAAAGCTTAACATCGGGGGTGAGGTATCCGACGTTAAGTGACGTCTGGCGCGTGCTGGTCCGACGTCAAGGGACGTTTGGCGCGTGCTGGTCCGACGTCCTGTTTTAAATGACGTCAGGGTATTTTATAACAGACGTTAAGTAACGTTTGACGTAGACCGGGCAGACGTTAAAATGTTCCCGTTATTTACAAAAATGTCATCGTTCATTTTTAACGTTGGACATTTTTTAGGCAGACGTTATTGGGGTGACGTTATAGGGCTTTTTTGTGTTAGTGTATCCCACCGCATATTTCTCCTCTTTCATCGCAGACTCTTAAACTTCTTCTCTCTCTTTCTGACTTTTCGTCTTTCATTCTCACTTTCACACCTTCAAACGCTTCATCTTCTTCTCATATTCTTCAGAGTTTTTCTCTCCATTTCTCTCTGTGACTCGTTCAAACTCTTCATCTTCTTTTGAGTTTCTTTTGAATTTTGTCTCCCTTTCTCAGGCCATCGAAACACCATGGACTCCACATAATGTTCATCTTTAGATCTCTTTGTATTTTTGTTTTTTTTTTCGATACTTGATCTCAATGTGTTTCTGTAACATCTTCAAATCTATTATTTACTTTGTTTTATTTTTGTTCTTTCATTTTTACAGGTTTCTGAAGGAAACAATTGATCTTTTTTTTACGCATGTTTTGTTGTATTGTTTCAGCTTCTTCTCTGTCTTCCTATTTTTCTAACCTTTTATATTTTTGAAATTTTTTTCAGATGCATGAACGAACTAGAATATTGTTCACAGCCAGATTTCAGTTGATTGAACTAAACATTTGACGTTTTCTTTTATTTTTACCTAAGTTTCGTTGTAAGGTTTCAGCTTCTTCTTTGTCATCCGATTTTTCTTCGCGACCAAGTTTCGTGTGATTACCCATATTTCGTTTTTGGTTCAGCTTCATATTCTTCTTATATTTTAACCCAGATTTCGTTGATGCTATTTTTTAGAACTTACAAGCTTGAAATGAAGAGTTCCAAAACATTCAAGAGTCTTAAAGACCAAAAAACGGTCAGTCTTTTTCTCTGCAGATCTCTTTGGATTTTTGCTTTTTTTCAATTCTTCATCTCACTGTGTTTCTCTAACATCTTCGCATCTGTTATTTTTTTTTTTTTGTTTTATGTGTGTTCTTGAAGTTTTGGTGATCAATGAACTGAGTATAACATTGGTCATGGCCTAATTTTAGGTTTTCGAAGGAAATAGTTGATCTTGCTCAATGTTTTTGATCTTCTTCTATTTTACGAAGATTTCTTACTTGTTTTATCTTCTTCGTCTATCTTTACCCAGATTTATTCTTTTCAAAGCTTTGATTCTCTTTTTTTTTGTGGTTTAAATGTTTTTATTCAAGACTCTTGAAGACCAAAAAACCGTCAGTCTTTTTCTCTGCATAACTCTCTGTATTTTTTCTTTTTTTTGATTCTTCATGTCAATGTGTTTCTCTAACATCTTCACATGTGATATATTTTTTGTTTTATGTGTGTTATTTAATTTTTTCTTGATGAAAGAACTGCGTATAACATTGGTCACTGCCAGATTTCAGTTTATCAAAGCAAACAGTTGATGTTTCTCAATGTTTTTCATCTTATTCTTCTATCTTTACCCAGATTTCTTATTTTTTTATCTTCTTCTTCTATCTTTACCCAGATTTGTTTTTGTTAAAGCTTTGATATTTTTTTTGGTTTAAATGTTTTTATTCAAGAGGTGGAATTTTATTTATTCTTATTCTTATTATCTTCTTAAAAGTTAATGATCATTTTACAAATTATCATTTTATAATTAATATTTTGTTATATTTTAAATTTTTATTTTAACATTTTTTTTTAATTCGTACTTCATTTTAAGTTTTTTATTCCCAATCGATTGCATCAATTATGAAGCAGTATGTCCAGTAAGTACGGACGCTTCGAACAGGTATGACTTATCTTATTCTCTTTATATATATACATACATATATATATATATATATATATATATATATATATATATATATATATATATATATATATTCCCAACCTCTGTTACGCATTACCAACTACCGAGTGACAAATCTTCTTTTTCTTCTCTTACCTATTATCTTCTCTTACTAATCTTCTTCCTCACCAATCTATTATCGTGCAATGGCGTCCATTGTCACCCCACAATCTATACTGTCTGCAAAACTTATTGGTGGATTCCTTATATGTTTCTGAAGGACCAGGTTTTTTTATTCCTTCACATTTATTTTTTATCTTTATTTTTATTTCTTTATTCTGACCTTGCTAATCTGTGAAGGCTTTTGGACACGTCGACCAACTGTTCAAAATACGATATGGGAAGGACATTGGTTCACAGTGGACCATTGTTGATTACGAAAGTAATGTTCACAATGTTACCTACAACATGGATATTCACACTCCACTAATTACCGAAGGCTAGAATGATTTAATATCTTTCTATGCAGATAAGTCTGACAAATTGGTTTTGTTCAAATACGTCAGAAATTCTTCTTTTCAACTGCACATCTCTAACCGTCCGACAGACTCACAACTCTGAGCGAATTTCCTAAACAATATTTGCATATGTCGTCCTCTAAGTATGTTAAAGTTAATTCATTTTCAAGTTCAACTATCCAAATACTATTGTAAAGCCAGCCACTTGGTTAGTTCTATTTTTTTGGTTAATTATTTTTTTACATGCCTTCTTAATAAGTAATATGACTTCACATTATGTTTCCAATATTTGAAAAAAGAATTTGCGAGTTATTTTCAAAACAATGGACTTTCATTTGTTGTTCTACACGGACCAAGGGGTGAAATGGAATGTAAATTGATCATAAGACGCCAGTATGTAAAGTTAGGAGCTAGCCGGAAGAATTTTTCTGCTCTTCATGAACTATCTGCAGAGGGTCACAGTGAACTCTTTTTTGAAGTTGAAAGCAAAAAACCAAGCATTCATATCAAAGTTCATTATCCTTTAATTTGGTTTAAAAGTTGAACATTTACTATGTTATTTTTTTTTTTTTTGAACTTCTTATATATATTTTGTAGTTATGTATTTTTAAATTTAAACTGAACTTTAATATTTCATGCAGTTATTATTATGTTTATATATATATATATATATATATATATGTGTGTATTTTGTAATTTAAACTTTATATATATCAAGTTATATGTTTTTTCTTTTTGTCGTTATATAGTTATGTCAACGTAATTATTTTAATTTGGAAGTTCTTTGATAAAAATATGAAAATCACAATTTAGAAATAACTCTAAATAAATGATAATTATATTTTGAATTATCAATTTAATTATCATTCTATCTAAATTCAAAATTAAAACGGCAGACCAAACATTAAATATTATTTTTTATTTTTTTAAAAAGAGTTTAACGTAAACATTAAATATTAATTCTAAGAACATTCGGTGGCCTAGATCATTTGAATTTAACCTAATCATTTAATATTTAATTATTTTTATATAAATATTACATAAATATTTACTTAAATGATCAAATAAAAATCCAGTATTTGTTAATCTATCAATTTAAATAATATTATAGTGTTAATCAATATTCAGAGTCATTAATATTCGCATTACTCGAGATAATGATTATTAAAGCAATATTTTACGTATTTAAATTGTTGCTTCATCTTCCACACGTTTTCATTATTGAACTAATTCATATTCTTGATCATGGTTCAGGTTTTCTTTCATTATGGTGTTCAATTCTCAAGAAAATCATGATTGCAATGTCAAGACTTCTCAAATGCTCTCTTTCATATTTTAATCAGCACACTTTTTGCTCACCATTACGTCTTTTCACATTTCAAAAGACATTTACTTCTCTCATCTGCCTTTTATCTTCTCCGTTTTTGCATTCTCTTCTCTTCTCTGATCATCATCTATTACAACCTTTAAATTATCTACTAATGAATAATAATTCCGATTATTGATCACTATGCAGGTTTTCTTTCATTATGGTGTTCACTTCTCAAAAAAATCATCATTCCAATGTCAAGATTTCTCAACTGCTCTCTTTCATATTTTAATCAGAACACTCTTTGATCACCATTACGTCTTTTCAGATTTCAAAAGACATTCACTTCTCTCTTCTGGCTCTTATCTTATCCATTTGTGCATCCTCTTCTTTGATCATCATCTACAACAAGCTTTTATCTTCTACATTGCAGAAAGGTATGCATGTTCTTATTCAAGATTTCTTTCACCAACACTCTTTTTATCTTCTCTGTTTCATGATCATCGTTTCTCATCGTCATATTCAACATTTCACATTACACTGAGTCATTTTTCAACTTCTTCTCCATTACAGAAAGGTACACATGTTCTAATCACCAAATATTAGAATACATTACCATCTACTTCAATGTCTATAAAACTGATTCAATTTTCATGAAGTTGTAAACTTTCACATACGATTCATTCATAGATCGTCCGTCTTTTGTTTTAACAAATGACCACTAAGCAATGCATACTTGGTGAAAGTTTCATTCTTTCTGCAAAGTGGAAGGGTGGATTCTTTGCTATTTTCCTCGAAGAACAAGTTTGTGTAATATGTCACACATTCAAATCTTTACTACCATTCTTATCTGATTTTCTTTTATTTTTTTTTATGGTCTTCTTGTTTTGACAAGGATTTTGGGTTCGTGAACCGTTTGTTTGTCATAAGATTATGCCATGAACTCGGTCCACATTGGACTATTTCTGATAACTAGGGTAATGTTCACCATGTTACCTTCAACATGGATATTTATAATCTAAGGATTACTGAAGGGTGGTCTGATCTAAGAAATTTTTATCATTTAAAACCACCCAAACTTTGTTATTTAAGACACACTAGAAATTCAGCTTTTGAAATATACCTTTACGAACATTGTTCAGAGTCAAATGTTCATAAATTTTTAAGTCATGTTCGAACAAATGCTCCTTTGATAACGTCCAAGTTAATTCATTTTGAGTTCAGGCTATCTAAAAAAAACTGCAAATCAAGTCTTTTGGTAAGGTTTCATGACCAAACTTGTTGTTTTCTCTTCTATTATTCTTTATTAATACCTTATTTTGATTTCATATTATTTCTTCTTATTTTGTTCTACAGGATTTGAATTCACACTTATGTAAATATTTTTGCAATAGTCAATTGTCAAATATTATGCTTTATGGTCCAGAAGCACAAGGTCAATGCAAGTTGTTGATAAGGGTTAAGTCTGTTAAGATAGGCAGTGGATGGAAAAGATTTTGTGATGTTCATGGACTAGAGGAAAGAGACATAGTTATCTTCGAGGTTGACGGTGAAAACAGAAACCAGGATGTCAATGTTTTGTTTAATATAGATGAATATTATCATCGCGACTGAATATCCGTTTATTGTTCATATGAATTATTATTTTATTTTATGATATATATATATATATATATATATATACATGTTTAAGTATGTTCATTTTCAACTATATTATTGCCATTTTAAAAAGTTATCATTTAATTCAAACTGCTTCATATCTTTTTCCAGAATTCAATATCTTTGCCATTTATTTAATGTTAGACACCAAAATGTCTTATCAGTCAGTATTTTTTTTTTTTTAAAAAAAGATTTTCTAATTTAAAATTTGATTTTTTAACTGTTGATTAAAATGACTTTTAAGATTTTTTTCATTTTTTCGCTATTCAAGACACTTTTGCAATTACTTAATGCCATACTCAACCGTCAAAAATCTCTCTCGTCTTTTCAATTTTAATAATTTGTAAACTCTAGTTTTGAAATTGTGTAATGTTATTATTGTTTATACTTCTCGATATATTTTGTATATATTCGACCATATTTTTCACTGCTCATAATTAATGCATATCAACACGTCATATAATTATAATAAAATTAATTAATAAATTTATTCCATCAGATATTTACTTTGCTTATCCATGAAGTTTTTATCAATATTGAAATTGAAATCTGATCTGTTTTGTTGACCCCAATCTTTGTATGCACAAGTTTTCTACCAAATTTCTTAACACTCGCAAGGTACGCACTTCATCTTCCTATGACTTCATTTGCATATGAGCCTTAAGTTTATCGAAAATTTCCAAATCCATGTTATGCATTGTTTGACAAAACAAATTTCGAAATCCATGTTATTTTTCTAATAAATTAAATGAATTGGAGCACATTTGTAGTTTGCTTCTTCAGCAAGTTTGTATTAGTATTGAAATCTTATTTGCTTTTTTGACGCCAAATCGTCTGTGCACAAGTTTTCAACCAGATTACTTATCACTAGCAAAGGTATTACTTCATCTGTTGTTCTTTATTAGGGTTTGTCCTTGTTTTGTTCAATTCTGAGATAACATCTTCTCTCTTCAATTCTTTTTTTTAATGCTTTGTACGCCAATATGTATTTGCAGATCTACATTGTTTCCACATTAGTGTTACAACTAATGTTTGTCTGCGGAATAGATTGACTGGAAATTATGTATATACTTTTAAATAATATGTTACATGCTTTCTATTCAGCATTATTTTTTTTTGTATTACTTTTGGCGGAATACAGATCTGCATTGTTTCTGACATGAATACCTGATATTTCCAGTTTTCACCAAAACATGTTGGTATGAAATCTGAATTTCTAGATGAAAAGTATATATTTCTATTAACATCATATGCCTATGACTTTTTCAATAGCTTACAAGTTAATGAAATCTATATTTGTCCTTTATTGATTCTTCTACCATTGAAAATTAAATACCCAACAAAGATATCAGCGTTAAGTTTTTGGAGAATTTCCAAATCCATGTTATCTTACAATTTTGTATGCATTGTTTGACCAAAAGAAAAAGTTGAATCTTTAGGCATGTGAAAAAAGGTGTTTTTTCTTTTCCCCATTTTTACTTAATTTGTGAAACCAACACCACATCATGCATCTGGTTTTAGTTTTGATGTATGATCTCTACAAATACATGAGACCATTCTTATGTTTTTAAGTTCTCTACAAATACATCTATCCACACCTTCCTTTTGTCATTATTGTCTAATTCCCCGTTTTCCTTACACCATGTCTACTTTGCAAAAACAAACCCAATCATTACAAGAACTGAACCTGGAGAAGGAAAGCTGGAATATCATTGCAAGAGTTGTAAGGTTATGGTTTGTTGAAGATTACACAAAAGGAAAATCTCCATTTTCCATGGACATTGTTCTTCAAGACAAAAAGGTATTACCCAATGCACGTTATTTTCTTATTTTTCCTTATTGTTTTAGTTAGAATATGATATTATTATGTGATATATGGAACTGTTTATGCAGGGTGTCCTAATTCATGCATCTATTAAACGCACACTGATATACAAATTCCAATCTGAAATCAAATAGGATAAGGTTAATGCCATTCAATCTTTTAGTTTTTCATGTAATGGTGGTTCTTATAGAACTACAAATCACGCCTATAAGATCAACTTCCAATTTGGAACCAAGGTCAATTTGGTCGAATGTAACTTAGTTCCGAAAAGTAGTACTGCATACACCCCTTTTTCAACCATCACTGCTCTTGGTTTTGACACAGATTACTTAGATAGTAAGTATCTTCTTTTCTTTTTCTTCTTCTTTTAGTTTAACTTTTCATTCATGCTTTATTTTGTTATTGTTTTATTTTTCTGTAGATGTCATTGGAATGTTTACTGGTGTTGGAACAGAGAGAGTTAGAGAAAGGTGGTAAGAAGACCAAGATGAATGTCATCCTTATTGAATCTGATGGGTAAGAGCATTGTTTTTCTTTTATATGATGTTTAACATTAGTTTTATCTAACAAATTTTTACATCATTCAATAGTTATCGATTTGGAGTGTACTTTATTTGGTCAATATGTTGATATGTTAAATGCATTTCTTGCCTCTAGAGAGGATCAATATGTTGTCATTGCTTTACATTATTGCAAAGTGAAAACCTTCCAAGGTAACCAATTTTTTTCATTTATAAAGTTGTAGTAATTTTATAGAAAGTGTTCTATTTTTTTGTAGAATTGTTGTAGTAAAATATGTTCTCATATTTTATAGATAAAGTTTCTATTCAAAACTGTATGAACTGTACAGGGATAATCTTTAACTGTGATGGTGAAGATGCTACGAAGTTGAAAAAATTGTAAGTACATTTTACATGCTATTTATTTTTGTTTATATATACATACATATATATATATATATATATATATATATATATATATATATATATTGTAGGATGTGGGATAGTACTGAATCTCCTTCTCAACCTCTTACCCAACTGTGTCAAGCTTCAAAAGTTAGCTTAGAAGAAGATTTCATTAAGCTGCATCC
>Ga0214544_1003631_pt1 | contig 31648 bp, 16 predicted proteins | sample CNSS3metaG_FD_160074 | JGI IMG/M metagenome (GOLD analysis project Ga0214544, IMG submission 160074) | Root nodule microbial communities from cowpea collected in UCLA plant growth center, Los Angeles, California, USA - CNSS3 | ecosystem: Host-associated > Plants > Roots > Nodule | place: USA...
TAAGCCATGCCCGAATGCAGAAAAATCTACTTTTCATCTTTTGCATTCATTACAACTACTCTTGTTTATTAATGAGTTTACTATTCATGTATACTTTTCTTTGAGTCATTTTATTTAATCATAAACAAAATCTATGTAATTTCATTCTTCAAATACCGATTTTTGAGTTGTGAAAGAGAGATCACATTTAGTAATTTTGGAACCTCGGCCATTAACGGGGTTTTTGAAACCCAGGCATTACCGGGGGTTTTTGGAACCTCAGGCATTACCGGGGGTTTTCGAAACCCCATGCATTACTGGGGGTTTTCAGAACCCCATGCATTACTGGGGGTTTTCAGAACCCCAGGCATTAACGGGGGTTTTCAGAACCCCAAGCATTAACGGGGGTTTTCAAAACCTCCGGTAAGTTGCGCTACTTCCAGGGGTTGCTAAAAACCCCCGGTAATCCGTTAGCCACGCTTGCTTTTCTGGGGGAATTTCAAACCCCTGGTAAAACCATTAGTAGGGGTTAAAACCCCCAGAAACGCCAAATATAACCCCTATTAAAAACAATTATTTTTGTAGTGTTTGTATTATTAGTTCTATGCTACTTCAATTATATTATGTGATTTTCCTCTAATTCAAGTACAACTTCAATTATATCATGTGATTTTCCTCTAATTCTAAGTACAAGTATCAAATATAATTTAATACATAAAAAAATTAATATTATTGAGTTAAGATAACTATATTTATTTATTTTTAAAGTTTAGGGTAAAAATATATCCAAATTTCGGAACTACAAATATATTCGACCCTAAAATAATTACTATAAACACAAGTAAATGCTAAAATATTTGTTAAAAACAATATACAACCTTATTTTATTGAAAAGTTAATCCAAAATTACTACTTTAACCTCTTTTTTTTTCTTCAACAAGAAATGAAATGAACGAAGAACTTGGTTTGAATATCAACCAAGTGTAAATTAGTGACACTCGAAACTGTTGCAACCGGAATCGCGACGGGACGACGAACCGTCGAGTAAAACGGGTTTGAAAATGAGATTTGAAGCCGCCACCATAGTTATTTATGGAAAACTATGGAAAACCATAAAAATAAAGCAAGTCTCCGAAAAACCAGATTTTTGGATCCGGGAATCGGTTACGCGTAGGGAAGTGTTAGCACCCTACAGCGCCCGCCCGAAGGCGGTACCTTTAATTAAAAATGCAAAGTTGATGTGGTTTTCGAAATATTAATTTCCCCCAAAAACAAATAATAAGACAAAAATGCTAAAAAGAAACAAAAATATTTTTTTAATTTTTTAGGCCCGACAAGGATTGACCTTGGTCCTATGTATTCTCATTAAAGATGAGAAATCAGGGTTACGTAGTTCTTTAAAAGATACTTGAAAAACAATTTACAAAAAGATTTGATTTTTTTTAGAGGTGAACCTGACAAGGATTGGCCTTGCTCCTATGTATCTCACGGTGGAGAATCAAGGATCACGTAGTTCTTAAAAAGATATCTTGTTTAAAAACGTTGATGTTTTTATATGTATGCACGCTTCTTCAATCGCAACTTCACTTCCAAACACAAGGTGACGACAGCGCTAGCTTCCCGGCCCGCCAGATTCACCGGTGACAGCTCCAAACGCTACCAGGTTGTCGACCACCACGGCACCCCAAACGTCCCACTTCCTTTTCCCGCGAGCCACATAAGGTCTAGAACCCGTGCCGCTATGCTTTACTATTGTGCCCTCAACTATGTTGCGCCCCTATCACCCAGCCCGTTCGAACTCCGACTCACCGGCGGCATTGTCGCCGACAATTTTTTGTTCCTCTCTGCCTTACCGTTCTGTGTTAAAAGCATGTGATTGTGGCAACTGTTAGAAGTGGCAGATGATAGTGAAGATGATGGTGAAAGGAATGGAGGGTGAAGGATGATGGTATGAATCTGTTATGTTGGTTTTGTGCAGGTTCAAGATGAAAGTGATAATGGAGGAATTGGGAGGAGGTGAATCTGTTGATTGAATCAAGGGGCAACAATGAGTTATGGTGTTTTAGTTGGAATCCTGAGGATGAAGGTGTTTTTTTTTTTTTTTTTGCAGAGAACAGAAAGAGAAAAAGCCCCCATGAGTGAAGAAGGTGAATCCTTTGAATGGAGGGACTCTGATGATATTTGTTGTGCCTTTGCTCTGTTCCCTTCCCACCTCGAGACGTGGGATAAGACTGAAAGCAGATGTTGCTTCCTGCTCCTTTCTTCTTCAGCCATCATAACCATGGCCAACTAGCTACCACCCCTAACTATCAGAGACCTTACGTTAACCTCTTGGTCTTCTCTTTTTTTTTTCATTTCATTTTTTTATATACATATTTTTTGAAAAAGGAATAAAATAAAATAATAATAAAAAAGTCAACAAAATATGATTAAAATCAAAATTAAAAAATTAAAAACAAAAAATTAAAAACAAAAATTTAAAATTAAAATAAAATAAAAAAGATAAAATAACATAAAATAAACAAGTTAGAGAAACCAAGATTAAATAAAATAAAATAAGATTAAACTAAATTTAAAATGAGATGAAAATAAAGTAGGAATATCCATCAATGTTCACTACTCTTTTTTTTATTTCCTCCTTTTCCTAATTATTTTCCGAAAATAAAATTATTATTTTTTACCCGGACGAAATTGGGTGTTGACAGAAGCATAGTAAGTTGGATAGGTCTAGAGTGAGTATTTATGTGACGATGTTTACAGTAGTGCAACAAAGGCTTTCTACCCTAGTTAGAAAAGACTTTTTATGCTGGTTATAGATCTGTCACAGATACAGACGACATAGAAAATTTTGACTTTCTATGCCGGTTCTAAACCCGCTATAGAAAGTCCACTTTCTATGTCAGGTGTAAATAATCAATATAGAAGAGTTTGTCATGTCTGTATTAGAAAGTCACTTTTACGACCAACATAGAAAGTGTAACTTTATTTAACTCTCTACATTCAAACATAGACAAATTCTCACAAATTCAATAATCTAAATTAATTATACATAATCTTTATTTTCTTCTTAGCATAACAAAAAAGAGAACAAAGTCCCTCCATAAGAACTATGTCATCATTGATTTTAAAGTTCTACTCTCCCATACGAATAATGCATTTGATGGACTCCCCTTACAACATGTAATCAAAAGCTTTGTTAATTTTCGAGAATAGAACAATATGAGTAATGAATTTCTCCCGTTCCAATTCCTACCAATAAAGACCATATTGCCATATAAGACATCAAGTTGAATGACCTTATACACCACACAAATTACAGTACACCATTTTTTACTTTAGACCACACTAAACTAACCCACATGTATAAAAGTGTTGTCTAAACATAAAAATGAACATACATATATATATATATATATATATATATATATATATATATGTGTGTGTGTGTGTGGCTTAAAACTACTAAAAGCCACATTTTATAAATTGTTGATTATTTAGACAACAATTTTTAAAAGTTGCCCATAGAAAATTTGGGCAAAACAATAAAATTGTGACATCTTCCTTGTGTTGTTTCCTTATCAGTTATACTATACACTATTAATCTTCTTCATACCTATAGATTAGACACCACTGACATGATAATAACTAGAAAACCAGTGCATAAAATAAGAATAAGCCATAATTTTTTTTATTGTTGCTTATATAGTGAGTTTTATTTACCTTAAAGATGGAGAGCATACAAAAAAAATGTTCTCTATTTGTTTTAAGCAATATGGTAGAAAATGTTGATAGTTATAAGCAAAAATTGTTAAAATGTGGATAGTTTAGACCACATTTTTAAAATTGGAATAATTTAACTTTAAGTATTTTTAATTACCATCATGTGGCCTAATTAAGTTATTGTAAGATGGATCAATTGTCTTGTGGTGGAGAGTAGCTGGACCAAGTCACAATCAAATCATGAGACTTTGGTTGCTACAATCTTAAGAAGAAAGAGTTGTACTTTAACAATTAGCTATAACTTTTGGCTTAATGGTAAGGGCTCAATCTAACAATTGCTATCAGAGTCAAGATCACAAGTTTGATTCCTAATGAGACAATTGTTCAGGGAGAGATTAAATAACTATGTTCTAAACATAAACGCAATAATAATTATTGCCTAAAAGAATACACCATGGTTGGAAAATCATGGTAAAATTGTTGCCTAAACTTAAGACAATGGTTGTAAGATTCAGAAAATTTAAATAAATAATAAATATTTAATTAGCAATAATTATGGATTGGAAGTACCTCTAAGAGAATTAAATTGTCAAGTATTAACAAGGAGCAATGGTAGCTTCAGTGGTTAAGCGTGTGGACTGGTGTTGAGAGTACTTGGGTTCGAGTTCTATGTATGTCTTTGGTGTGTTATGTAATTGTTTTGCATGGGTGCATGACTGTGGAGTGTGATATTATAATCATAAATGTGCATGAAATGCCATGAAACATGGAATGGCTAGTTGGTTGTGCATATGCTTGGTGATTGTGTGGTTGAGAGTTTGAAACTTGACTAGCGCTAAATAGTTCCTTGGAAGTAGCCCTTTTAATTTGCGTTTTTATTGTTTATTATTTAATTTTATGCCTGAAAAATGAATTAAGAGAGAGTCTACTAAGTGGAAAATGGAGATACTCATGTAGGCCCATGAGACGGGTTGTGACAACATTAGGTTCTTGACCTAAGAAGATCAAAGAGGGTTAGGGAGAGTTCTTTTGCTAAAGGCAAGGGTTGGACCAATTTCTGGGCAAAGAGGAACGCTAGGAATGCAATTGGAGCGGAAATTCTAGGTAAAGGGAGATGTTTTATGTGTTTAATTTCTTAATTGCATGTTTTCATGGTTTGTTGAATGAACGAAAGCCCTTTTCCCTTCGTTTTCGTGTTGAACATCATGTTAAGAGTTTTTGCCCTAGAAACCGCTTGGCGGTGTTCATGGCCCGCCAGGCGACTCATACAACGCAAGCTAAATTTACGGGTTTTGCTACAAACCGCCTAGCGGCATGCAAGGCCCGCCAGGTGATGCGAAGCTTGTTGATCTACTTTTGTATTTTGCCTGGATTTTGTGATTCTGTGGGCTTTTTGTACATTTCCTAATTCGTGTTTAATTGTATGAAGGTGTGAATTATTGATATTTGCCCTTGTTTGATGTTACTTGGATGATTTTATGATTACACAGTGATGAAGGATCGTCTTGGATTTGGGGGAATATTGGGTCTTGAACAAATTTGGGTATGAACCTTAGAATGAAAAAGAGGAAAATGGATGACGTCGATTGGATTTTTTGCAGAACGGGAGGAAATGATGCCACTTGGATGAGGTTCCAAGATAAGTGAGGAAGATAAGCCACTTTGAATCGAAGATTCAACGATAAGGATTAGTGGTTCGAAGGAGAACCTCAAGACTTGAGAGAAAAACTCAAAATTTCATTTACTCAAATCTGAATACAAAGTGTTTCACAAGGGCTTATATACTATGGGCCAAAACACCAAAAAGCCGACAACAACTAAAGGTCCGATAAAGCACAAACAAAAACATTACAAAAATTATAAAAAGAGTCCCTATTCTACGATTTGAAGCTAATCCGAGATCTCTTTGAAAGTCTTGGGCATGATTCCATCTAGGGATGGCAACAGGGCGGGGTGGGGACGGGTTTCGCTATCCCATAGCCATCCTTGTAGAAAAAATTCATCCTCATCCCCATACCCAAATTCAACTAGTATCAAACTTTTATCCCATCCCCATCGAGTAACAGGTATAATCTCGTTTCTATACCCGTATTCTTACTACTTCAATATTAATTTTAATTATTTTTTCTAAAATAATAAAAAATTATGGTAAAGAAAACACAATATTATCAAATATTCAATATTAGGAGGATGATTGTTTCTTCGATATCAAATACTTTGAAATAAATTATAGTTGTTTACATTTTAGAAAAGAACACAAAATAAAATTTCATGAGAACCAACACATTTATTAAATTTGCAAATATTAATGAAACCTAGTTGATAAAATTTAAAAATATTTTTAAAAAAATATAAAAGGAAAACAAATATTCAAATTAAAATATACTTTAAATGTTGGTATAATTACTGATTTGGTACCCAAATTTTTTGGTTAAGTTCAATTTGGTCCCCATATTTTTGGTTTGTTCAGTTTAGTACCCCAATTGTCTAAAAAGATTCAATTTGGTCATCTCCGTTAAGTTGGAGTTAACACCGTGTTCATACAGGACACATGTTAAGCCATGAAATTTTTAATTTTTTTTTAATTTTTTTAATTTATATTTTTTTCAAAAAAATTAAAAACTGCCACGTGTTGGTTTACCATTGTGCCACGTAGCAGCTTACAATCATGACATGTGGCAATGGTAATAATTGTTTTCAATTTAGTCTTCTATTTAAATTTTTGGTTCAATTTAGTACTCCAATTTTTTAAAATGATCCAATTTCGTTCTTTCTAATTTGAGACCAAATTAGTAACTAAGTTTAATTATAACTTATATATACATGTTAAAATAATTGTTTTGAATTTATACATCAAATCACTACACCTAAATATTCAAATTATTTTAATTTTTACAAGTGTAAAAAATTTCATGGGTAAAAAATTACAAAGGTAAAAAATGTAAAAAATAAAATAATTTAAGTATTTAGGTGAAATGATTTGATGTATATATTAGAAAAAAATAGAGTAAGATATATATATATATATATATATATATATATATATATATATATATATATATATAAGTTGTAATTCAGCTTATTTACTAATTTGGTCTCAAATTGGAAAGGACGAAAATGGATCATTTTAAAAAATTGGGGTACTAAATTGAACCAAAAATTTAAATAGAGGACTAAATTGAAAACCACTATTATCACTGCCACGTGTTATGATTGTAAGATGCCACGTGGCACGACGGTAATCTGACACGTGACAGTTTATAAATTTTTACAAAAAAAAATTAAAAAATTAAAAAAATGAAAAAAAAATTAAAAATTTCATGGCTTGACACGTCTCCTGTATGGACACGGTGTTAACTTCAACTTAACGGAGAGGATCAAATTGAATCTTTTTAGATAATTGGGGTACTAAATTCAAAAAACCAAAAGTATGGGGACCAAATTGAACTTAACCAAAAAATTGGGTACCAAATTAGTAATTATACCAACATTTAAAGTATATTTTAATTTGAATATTTATTTTCCTTTTATATTTTTTTAAAAATATTTTTAATTTTATCAACTAGGTTTCATTAATGTTTGTTTACTTCAATTTTTTAAATTCTAATGAATATCTTTTTTATATAGTTATGATACATCACTTGATCAAAATGAAGCAAAGAACAAATAATAAACATAATAATAAAATTTTGACATATATCTTGTATCTTTTGAACTCCAATATATGGTGGATGGTGATAAGAAAATATTCATGGAAATTACATTAAATTTTTATATTATAGTAAATAAAAGTTATTTATACAATTATAGTGAAAATATTACAGTATGAATGATAATGAGTTAGAAAATAAAAAATAATTAGATAAAATATATCGAAATAGTATTCTATATGATGAAAATAAACAACAAATAAAAATATTAAAAAATTAACAAATGTTTATCTTAGAAACAATTTGAGAGACTATTGAAAGAAATCGCACAAAGAAAAACAAATGTATAATTAAGGGTATAATAAGATGAAAAATACCTTAGAGATCTAAGAAAAAATTTCAAATATCAACATATATACTCAATGGTTGAGAAATAACGAAAATTGTTTTAACGAAAAAAAAGAATTCTTCAAATGTATAAATATATTGAGATAAACAATTTTTTTCTGGAAGGAATTCTCCAAGCTTCAAACACAAGCCAAAAAGCTCCAAGAATTGATCCTAGATCAATCTTCAACAGCTACAATCTGAATGATCATGAAAGAGAGAAATTTTCAAGGTTTCCAGAACAATTTCGCGCTAAAAAATGGTTAAGTTACCTCTCTTTCGAAAATCACATCACTTATAGTCAAACTGTTACGAAATTCAACAAGTTGATTTCCTAATCAATCGGTTGATTTCACTTGACTTAAGTGAAATCAGTCGATTAAAAAATAAATCAATTGATTGAATAAGTCACAATTTAAGACTATTGCATCTAACCTTTTAACCTGTTGAAAAACCATTCAAAAAATTAAAAGACACATTTTAACCTATTGAAAAATATTTCAACAGATTAAAAAATACAACAAAGACCAATTACATCAAACTAATGCTCCAAGGTCTACAAAGTGAATTACAAATATCAAATACTCTCTCCTAATGATTAATCCATGTGGAGGGCACGCGTTGAAGACTTGATCAACATGAATCCCCTCAAATCTCCTTATCTTCATCAATGCAGGCATTTTCCCAAGGTAATGGCTCCAAGTAGTTCAACAAAGCTTCATTAAATCTTCATGAGACACACTACCTTGGCTTCACATGTCAACATATCGCACCTTGGCCTTTCTCAATGTGGGGAATAGATGTTATTGGAGCCATAGAACAAAAAATGTCAAATGGTCATCATTTTATTCTAATTGCAATTGATTATTTTACTAAATGGGTGGAAGCTGCTTCTTTTGCCAGTGTAACAAGAAAGGTGGTAGTAAAATTCATAAAGAAGTAATTGATATATATGGGCTATCGAATAAGATTATCACAAATAATGCTACTAATTTGAATAATAATATGATGATTGAGTTATGTAGAGAGTTTAAGATCCAGCATCATAATTCTTCTCCCAATCGGCCAAAAATGAATAGGGTAGTTGAAGCTGCAAACAAGAATATCAAGAAAATCATACAAAAGATGGCAGTGACATACAAGGATTGACATGAGATGCTTCATTTGCTTTACATGGGTACCACACTTCAGTAAGAACATCAACTAGGGCAACACCATTTTCATTGGTTTATTGGATGGATGCAGTACTTCCCTTTGAAGTTGAAATTCTTTCTCTAAAAGTATTGATGGAAACTCAGTTAGAAGAGGCAGAATGGGTTCAGGCTCGATCTGATCAACTAAACCTCTTAGAAGGGAAAATATTGGCGGCAGTATGCCATGGCCAATTATATCAAAGGTGGATGAAAAAAGCATTTGATAAGAAAGTACGCCCCAAAGAATTCAATAGAGGCGACTTGGTAATGAAGAAGATTATGCCCATGCAGAAGGATCATCGAGGGAAATGGACGCTAAATTATGAAGGATCATATGTTGTGAAGAAAACATTCTCTAGAGGAGCACTAATTCTCACAAGGATGGATGGGGAAAAATTACCGCTGCCAGTCAATTCTGATGCAGTCAAAAGATTTTATGCATAATGATTCCATGATAGTAAAAACTTGTATAGGAATATTGATATTATTTAAATGACTGATTCGTTGAATGACAAATTTGTTTACTTCATAGTTTGTTTTGATTTCTTTAAAATATTTTTATGTCACACTAAGTTTAAAGGAAAAATTTTGTTCAATAAGCACTAGGGGTTCATCCACAAAATATGAAGACTGGTTCAGGGCATGCAAAGACAAAGTCTGAAGGGTGTCGTGAAAATAAATAATAATGAAAAAATGAAAAATGTGTAATAATAGAAAAAAAGTTGAAAATGCAAAGCATGTTTAATCTTTTGTTACCAAAGTCATTGAATGCATGTTTCTTCAAAAAATGGCATAAAATAAAGGTGACAGTTCTATACTTTCCCGTAGTTCATTGTTTTCATACGGATGACAGAGTTGCCCTAGTAGACGTCAATCATTGCTCAATAAGATAAATAAGGATATGGCATTGGGGCATGTTGTGTTAGGATATATCACTTTGGTTTATGGGAATGATCATTAAATCCTAGAGGCTTAATGACAAGAATGAATGACTAAGAGCAAAATGATTTGAGCACTAGTAAATTTTGGTTAAGATTTAATCTATTTGAGAATTAGTGAATCAAGATTCAAAATGACGTGTGGCCATATTTCTGTCTTAACAAAATGGGATATCCATTGCACCTTCTTTGGGCTAGCAACAATACTTTCTTTCAAATTTGTCCCCACCATAAGGATTATCAGCATGAAGATTTCAACTAAAGATACAATGTTCAAGTAATAAAAATGTGAGAAAGCATAAGTCAAAAGGTGAAAAGTGATTCAAGATCCAATGAATGCGAAAAAAATGAAATCAAGTTGATCCAAGATAAAATGTACGATAAAAAGAGTTACAAAGTGATGACGATATGTATAAAACCCTTTTAACCTTTGACCACGTTACAAGCCTAATAAAAGCCCACATTGATTGAAAAAAATGATTTTTTTTTATTTTTCATAAAGCTTAATTCTGAGACAAAAGAATATGGTTGTTAATGTTGTTACTAAAGAGAGAAAGAGAAAAAGAAAAAAGAGAGAAAAAAAAGAAAAAGAAAAAAAAGGATAAAGGCTTCGGGTTAACATTTTTCCCATCAGCTTATTAGCAAATACCCTTGGCCAATCCTTTCCATTTTACCAACACTCAATAGAACATATTCATCAGTCATGTTTTTACACAATGAATCCAAACAAGGGTAGTTTTTGGGCCTCGTATAAAGTTTATCCTCTAACTTCACAAATCTGCTTATGTGTAGGACTGTGAGGAATAATACAATTACATTATGATTCAAGTTATACCCTTCACTTCTTGTCCACTATGTGATCACATGATGTGTCAAAAGAAAATATTAAGCATATGATATCTCGTGTTGAGATGGCGAAGTGACATCCAGATGAATTTGATGATCGAGGAAACAAAATGATTTTAAATGCTAGTTTAAAAAATAATAATAAAGAGATGAAGGAAACAAATAGAAATATAAAGAAATGGAAAAGGCAAAATTGAGCATAAGGAAGTTTTTGGAAAACAAGATTGATTGTTATTCATTTATAAATTCATACATCTATGCATTCGGTTTTCTCAAAATTCAATTTGACTATCACAAGGTGGTGATTCCATATTAGAACCCTCTTCATAGAATGGTTACCAACTGTCTTTCAATATCGGTCCTCTACTAGGAAATGGTCGAGTTCAGATTTTCTTTTGGTATATCGACCCTTTACTAGGCAATGGTTGAGTTCAAGTTTTCTTTTGGTATATCGGCCCTCTGCTAGGCAATGGTCTAGTTCATGTTTTCTTTTGGTATATCGGCCCTCTGTTAAGTAATGGTCGAGTTTAGGTTTTCTTTTGGTATATTGGCCCTCTGCTAGGCAATGGTCGAGTTCATGGTTTTCGTTTCAATATCGGCCCTCTATTAGGCAATGGTCGAGTTCGGGTTTTCTTTTGGTATATCGACCCTCTACTAGGCAATGATCGAATTTAGGTTTTCTTTTGGTATATCGGTCCTTTACTAGGCAATGGTCAAGTTTAGGTTTTCTTTTGGTATGTCGACCCTCTACTAGGCAATGGTCAAGTTCAAGTTTTCTTTTAGTATGCCAGCCCTCTACTAGGCAATGGTCGAATTCAAGTTTCTTTTTGATATCGACCCTCTGCTAGGCAATGGTCGAGTTCAGGTTTTCTTTTGGTATATCGGCCCTCTGCTAGGCAATGGTCGAGTTCATGTTTTCTTTTGGTATATCGGTCCTCTGCTAGGCAATGGTCGACTTCATGTTTTCTTTTGGTATATCAAACCTCTACTAGGCAATAGAGTTTAGGTTTTCTTTTGGTATATCGGCCCTCTGGTAGGCAATGGTCAAGTTCATGGTTTTCGTTTCAATATCGGCCCTCTATTAGGCAATGGTCGAGTTTGGGTTTTCTTTTGGTATATCGACAATCTGTTAGGCAATGGTCGAGTTCAAATTTTATTTTGGTATATCGACCCTCTACTAGGCAATGGTCAAGTTCAGGTTTTCTTTTGGTATGTCGACCATGTTAGGCAATGGTCGAGTTTAGGGTGTTTTTTGTATGTCGGCCCTCTGCTAGGCAATGGTCGAATTCAGGTTTCTTTTTTATATCGACCCTCTACTATGCAATGGTCGAATAGATGTTCTCTTTTGGATCGGGACTCTTTACATGGTAATGGCCATCGAGTCCCTATCTTTCACTTAGGGACCCTTTTCCTGGGAATGGTCATGTTTATCATTAATTTAATTTGTTTCTTTACTTGCTTTTCTATTTAGTTTTATATTCTCTTTTGAAACCCAGACGAAATTAGTGTTTTTATCTTTACTTATCCTTTACTACGATAATATGAAAAGTTAAATTTTCCTATTATCTAGCAAAATCTAAGTAAAGAGGGACAGTTGTCAACACCTAATTTCGTCCAGACAAATAAATTTGTTCTCAAAAAATAAAAAAATATGTTTTTAGTTAATGATAGAAAAAACAAAAAAGGAAAAAAAGTGTAATATTTTTTTCTTTAGACTTTAAAGCATTAAAAGGAAAAGGAAGGAAAAGTCAATTTGTTATCACACCCCTTTTCATGAGCCTAAATGTTTTATACATAGTTTTACCCCCACTATTTGTTATTTACAATCCTTACATGACATGTCAGAAAAGGATATTTTATAATATCTGTTTTTAGAGAATGGTATAATTTTAATTATTAGAATCAATATTCTCAATAATAATTAGAATAAATATCTTGATTTTATACTTATGTGATGTGTCTCATTGAGTTTTTTGTTTTTCAGTCAGAAGATATTATTCTAGTAATTAGAAACAATATTCTTCATAATAATTAGAATTAATATTTTGATTTTATGCTTATGTGATGTGTCTCATTGCGATTTCTTCAGTCAAATAAGATATTATTTAATTAGTAGAAGCAATATTCTTCATAATAATTAGAATAAATATCTTGATTTTTATGCTTATTGATGTGTCTCATTAAGATTTTGTGAATCAGAGAAGATAGTATTCTAATAATCAGAGATAATATTTGTGATAATAATTATAATTAATACCCTGAATATTATTTTATGATCTGATTCATATAATATGTTTCATGAGGACCAATTCTTTCCTCATATACAATGACGAATCTTTGTCAAAAAGTTTGAAGGGGCCAAAATAATATACTCAAATTTTATATATTTAATTATTATTATTGATGTAACAAAAATATATATAATTTAGTATTGAAATTCTTGTATGTTTTTCCTTACAAAAATTATAGTTTTTAAATTGTATTTGATATCAAACTCATTTTAAATTAGTTTTTCTAATTTCATCTCATTCCCTAAATATTCTCATATTTGAGCACATTTTCTTATAATAAGTTCTAAAGAATTAATATGAAACATTCTGCATATAATTCAAAAGAATTAATATGAAACTTCCCACTTATAATTCTTTTAATTTTAAGAAATGGTTCTCTAATTCAACAATTGAATTCTTAGTATCATGCTTGAAAATAGGTAAAAAAGTATATTTGTATTGTTTTTATCTTTAAGGGTATCTTTCCTTTTATCACTTTATAAAAACTGAATCTATTATTTTATTTTTCATCAATATACATATTTAAACAAAAATTAAGACTAAAAAATAATTTATTAAAATCTAATCAAAAATTGAGAAACGTAATTACTTACAAAAAATGATAATCGAGTCAATCTAAGAAATGGTTATGAAAAAACATATTATGCATAACTTTTCTTTTTATATTCATAAAAAAAATATACAAAAGAAATCATAAGATGAAAAAAAAAGAGTTAAATATCAAACTAATATTTTTCTATCAAGAGAAGAGAGAAAGTTATTTTTTTTTATCTTAAAAGAGGACGGATGAGAACTAAGAGCTAGAGAATGAATTTATATCTAACTTTCTATTTCTTTTTAAAAAAAATAAAATAAAAAAAGATATGCAAGAGTAATAAATAAATAAACTTAAAATGGAAGAGTATAACCAAAATATCTCAATAAATTTTATTATTCTTTATTATGTTTAATTCTTAATTTTATTATTTATTAATATTAGATATTATATTTAATAAAAAATAAAAATCAATTTTAAAAGATTTTAAAAAATATTTTAAAAACATTTTTTTTTTAAATTAGAAAATCTTGGAAGGGCCATGGCCCTACAGACCTTCTAAGCAGTGGCAGAACTTGGACAAAAACTTTAGGGGTGCCAAATTAGATTTTTTATATATAAATTATTTTTTCTAATTAAATAAAAAATTTCCTTTTCTTTGTTTCAAAGTGATTCTCGTATGTATTTTCCAATTATAATATTTCTAATTCATTAAATTAACATAATAAGGGTATTCTAATTTCTAATCCAATTCAAGGTTATTCAACTAATTCATTATGTGCAGTGAAATTTGTAGTTCAACCCAAGATACATCTATAAAATCTTACAAATTTTACCATATGTAATGGAAAACACAAAATTTCTAAATTTCATAATCTATGTTATACTAATTTCAGGACAAATATTATTAGGGTTAATGCCAATTTTAGAAAAGAATCCTTACCATCATAATTAAGCAAACTAATTTGAAAAAAAAAACTTAATTTAAGAAAATCATGGTAATATGAGAATCATAAATACATAAATTATAATAAGATAGTAACCTTGATTCATGAGAGATATTGTGCATTTTTTAATCTTTTGTTTCCTAATCTATCTCTTTACCTTTCTTTCTATTCTCTTATTTCTTAATGATTTACAGTAAAAGAACCTCATCACTAGTGATAAAACCTATTACCTTTCATTAATCAATGCCCATCAAATTGGTTTTTATTTTATTTTTTATACAATAAATATATATTAATTTTAATATATAAATAAGATAGGTGATAAAATAAAATATTTTATTAAATTTAATATAAATAAAATAATAATATATAAATAAAATTTTAAAAAATATATAACATATATAAAAAATAGAATTAAAAATTTTTTTGTGGAGCCATGGCTCCCCCTTGTGACAACAATGGTCCACCATTGCTTCTAAGGTCTGCCACTACTCATATTTCATTATAATTAAAAATTAAGATTTAAATGATATCCCAAGGTGTCTATATAAACACAAAATCTCTCCTATGTAAGACACTGAAAAAATCAACACTTCTCTTTTTTTTTTTATTACTAGAGCACACACACAAAGTTATTTTTTGCATCTAATATTATTCATGTATTGGTGAGAATAATAAAATCAATGGGTTGTGAATCTTGACTTTGTTACTCTGTTATAATCTTGTATGATTGATTAACCGGTTACATGGTAAATGCATTTCGGGTTCGGATGTTAGGTGCATTGGGTTTGGATTCATGATTGATATGTGTCGATTGAAGTTTAATGTTCGATTGTGGCAACAACTCTGATTGTGAATGAACGTCTCTATTTGAGTTATTAATACATGTGAAACTCAATTTATATGCGCAACCTTTCTCTTTTGTTTTCTTTGGGATGCCATTATTTTTATCTTGGTAATTAGAAATATCTTGCACAGGCTTTTAATTCTCTTATTTAAAAAAAATAAAAATTATAAATTATATTTCTTTATTGAATATCATGTCAAGTCTTATATTTGCTTGATAATTAAAATACTCCTTTATAGGCTTTTAATTATAATATTTTAAAAAAATAAAATAAAAAATATTTCTTTTATATAATTATTGAACTATCATGTCAAGTTTCAAAGTTGCTTGATAACTAAGTTTTTTATTATGTTGAATCTCGAATTTTCTTGATAATAAAAAATATTAAAATTTAAAATAAAAAAAATTATAAATTATAAATTATACTTCTTTTTGGATATCATGAAGTCTTGTATTTGCTTTAGAATTTAATCATGTTGAGTTTCAGATTCTCTTAATAATAAAAATATTAAAATCTAAAATTAAAAAAAAATATCAAACAACAAATATTTTTACAAAGGACTACGTTATATTTGATGTTTCAAATGCAAATATGTAGGACTGAGGTACAATCTTGCCTAGCAAAAAAATAAAAAAAATAATTTAAATTTTTATGTTTATTACTTTGTATATATATTTATTTTGTTTGATTTTTGGGAAACCATCAATATTTTAAAATATTTACTTTTATTTTGCATACTTAATTAAAAGAAACTATTTTAGGACGAAATTATCTTTTAAGAGGAGGAGATATGGAGTGTTAATACTTTTCCACACTCCTTTCTTTTAAGATTTTTATATAATAAATTATGTTGGTGACCCTTTTGTTTTTCTTAAATTATTTTGACCATCGATTTCGATTGCGACTATAAATTTATTAAGTAGAGCATTCAGTTGAAGGGAGGATTTGTTAGTCAATTGTGTAATACGTAAATTTAGGAGCAGTTTTGTTATACAGTTGCAATTTTGTTATGCAGTTTTATTGTTAGTAAATAAGTCTTTCGTGATATTAGAAAGTAGTGGAGTGTTTGTTTTTGTCTTCAACTTTTTTTTAAAATTATTTATTAGCCATTTTTTCATTCAATAAGAGAGAGGAATTTCTCTATCCATATCATAACATTCATGTATATTCATGAGACTCTAACAAACCAGTCTTCCTTCAATTCAAAATAGAACCTTCTCTGTATTTTCATGACGGAAAATAAAGTCCAAGTCGAGGAAGTAGCTTCGGCGTCGTCTTTCATCCCGTCTTGCATTTCTCCTTCTGTTCCGGTACCCGCGTCGTCTTCCACCTCATCTTTTAAGTCGATATTTGCGTCGTCAGCGTTGGCGTTGTTACCAGGATTAGCATCAGCATCCACGTCATCGTCAATGCCACAAACACTCAGAGACGAGTTACCGATAAAACTGGAAGGAGTGAGCAATTTAGTTCCATGGAAAGAACAAGTTGAGCGTGTCTTGATCTTAGAAAATTTAACAATGTTCATCACAAACACTGTGCCCCCTCCAAAATATGGAAGCGATGTGGCTCGTGCTGTTGATTTCACAACGATGGAGTATCGGCGATGGGTTGATAAAGATCGAACGGTGCGCATGTGGTTGTTATCATCTTTATCTGAATTCATGTGTTCTTTTGCGACGGGATGGGAACACGCATGGGAGGTTTGGAGTGGAGTGCACGAAATCTGTCGGAGTGAGTTGGTAGAGAAGATCAAGATTTCCCTTAGGAAAGAGATGAAGAACACAAAGAAAGGAGATCTAAATGTGAAAGATTACATTTGCAAGATCGGTTATTTCATTGATAAGTTGGTTGAGTTGGGAGATGATGTGCCTGAACGAGAACAAATTGACGCCATCTTGGATGGGATGCCGGAGGAGTATGAATCTTTGCGAAGCATCATTCATTCACGTGAAAATGCCACGGTTTCTGATCTTGAATCGTTGATGATAATTCAAGAAATGGTAGTTAACGATTTTAAGACTCCCCTCGATGCTTTAGGAGATCCTACCAACGACAATGTTGATGCAGAGGCGGAAAGAGGTGGAGGCGGTGCTCAACGTGGTGGCAGAGGTCGCGAGTGCAATGGTCATCGTCGAATGTGGGGTCCACGCAGTGGTGGCCTCAGAGGTAACAACTAGGTCTTCTCCTTATTTTTTTCTGTGTACTTTGACTCATTTATTGTTACTATTTTGACTCAATAACTCAGTCATGGAGTTTGTTACTTTGTTTTGAATTATAAATTATACTGTTTTTTATCTAGATATAGTTCATCCACTCCTCGATAATTACTTTTTTTTTTTATCTATTTTTGTTTGTTTCAGTCGAATGTTCATTTTTTTTTTTTTAAGTTGTCTTTCCTTTTATTCTATTCATATATTTTTAAGAAAAAAAAGTTTCTATAACAAAAAACCCCATTTAATGTGTAAGTTTGATGTTATTTCTCATTTGAATCAATGAACTGACTTAAGTTAAATAAAAATCAAATGAAAAAAAACACTAAAGGTCGTGGTCTAACAACCAAAATTAAGTTAAATAAAGTTGAAATTAAAGAGTTAAATGTTATTCCAAGTTGTCTGATAAAACTTAGATACAATTATCAATTGTTCACTCTAATTGATTTCGCAAATTATTTTTTGTCATTTTTATATCTAAAGTGATGCTTGAATTTATATATATATATATATATATATATATATATATATATATATATATATATATGAGTATTTTTTTAAATTAAAGTTTACCCGTACTCACCTCGTTAACATGCGATAGCGAATATCTATTTTTAATATTCATTGTGAGTTTTATCTGTATATCTATTTTTGATATTCATTGTGAGTTTTATCTGTAATTCATGCGTACTTACGGGTACGAATATTTTTTACCTTTTTAGTTGTTATATTACTTTATTTGTTTATAAAAGTGTTTTTTATCACCTTTCTAGTTGTTATATTACTTTATTTGTTTATAAAAGTGTTTTTTATCGTTGTCTTTATAAAGTTTTGTCATATCTCTATTATTAGCCCAAGCTACATTTAGAAATAGGGGTTGAATAGATTCCTTACAATATTCTCGTAGCAAAGTATAAATGATTAATAGTAACTTATGACGTGGATGGAAAATTCTTAAGAAAAAAAAATATAGCTTCTTTCGTGAGATTATCATATTAAATAAGAATTTATTTGTTATATTTTAATTCCAAGCACTTAATGAATTAGAACAATTATTGAATGGATATTGGATATAATTAGAGACTAATGATCATTTTTTTCTATAACTAGTGCTATACGTGCATACGCACCGATGTGTGTTTTTTTCTTTTTTTTTTAAATTTTGTATTTAGTAAAATAAAAAAATATTGATTATATTTGTAGTAAATAATTATTTTATATATATTATTGTATAATATTATTGTTTATACGAATAATAAATATTAGAGTTACATATTATTAGAATTAGGATTGATCAATGTAATTTAATTTTTATCGTTATAGTTTTCAATGGAATAATTTAAAATTGGTTACAAATAACTTTAGATGTTTTGTTACTTGGAATAAAAATATATTATATTTTCTAATAGATTATTTTAAAATTGCTTACAAATAATACAAAATTACTATATTAAGTGTTATAATTATGTATAATTATATATAATATCTAAATAAATAATTTGATAATATCTAAATGTAAATTTATTTGTTTTAAATTATAAAATTGATTAGTGATGTATAATTAAACCATATAAAAGGTTGAGGTGGAGTTTACACTTTTTCCTATAAAGGGTAGATATATATAAGATATTTTAGGAATCAGAACAAAATAATAATAATAATAAGAATAACAATCACAATAATGATAATGATAATTATTATAATTCTAATACAAAATAATAATACTAATATTTACATTAATACTACTAATACTAATATTTACACTAATAATAATAATAATAATAATAATAATAATATGGATCCTGTAAAAAAGAACAATATTATGAAAACAATTAAATAACTAATCACAAGTATTCTTAGTAATAAATAATATTTATTTTAGAAAAAAAAATAATAATAATAATTTTTAATAATAATGTTAATAATAATACTAATGTAATACAACTAATAATAATAAGGAGTGGCTGGTACTGAGATATATGCATGTGTACAACTATTATTATTTTTTTAAATTATATTAAGAAAATTAATATAATTATAAATAATATGATATTTTTTACTAATATATAATCAAAGAAAGAATGAATGTTAATTGTGTGCACATACGTATATATAACTTGTAATTTAATTATATGTCTTAGCCTATGAAATTATTTTTCAAAGTATACTTTGTATGATCTATATAATATTTTATGATTAAATTAGATAAATTAAAGTTAACTCCTTTGTACCTAAATCCTAATCCTGTGCAAATGATCCTAAGAAATTTTTTCTGGTCAAATGTCAGAAAAATTTCTTCAATCAATTTTTATCCCACAAAAGAAAAACATTTTACATCCATATCTATCTTTTAACTCTAATTATTACTTAGAATTTAAATACACTTTATTGTGCTATAATTAGACTTTCATATTGTGATAAGTTAATCTTGAATAAAGTGTAAGTTTTTTTATTTTTGTTTTTCTCTATCATGACTTTAGTATATTTTGCCATGATTCTGTTATTTTTTATTTTTTACTTTAACAAATATTCCATGTGATAATAAATAAAATATAATTTTATAATGATATTTTATTTGAGACTATAATTTTATATAATTTACTATTAAATTTAAATAAAAAATATTGTAGCAAAAATTAAATATTAAATTTATTTATGAATTTATAAATATTAAAATAAAAATTTAAATAGAATCGAATATGTTATCCTAATTTAACTATCAGGATTACCTATATAACTTCTACTATGTTGGCTTCTTGACACGTCTCCTAATATTTCTAAGACTATTTACAATTAATGATATATAAGAATAGTTTAAACATATTAGTTTATTACTATTAAAAATATTAATAATACTAATAATAATATTAATAAGGCTAATTCTAATTTCAATGTTGATAATAATAACAACAATAATCATAATTATATTAATAATAATAATAAAATACAAATAATGATTATAGTAATAATAATAATAATAATGTAAATCATGTTGGAACTCCATTGAAGTTGTGAGGAAAAACCTATGATATAACAATCCACCGTATTTCAAGTCCTTCAATTACTCATCCAATTTTATATTTTGGAAACAAAAGAACACGTAGTGGGAAAACTTTTCCTAATCCTGACAAAATCTTTCAGATATAGATACTTTATTTCATTCCACACCTCTTGAATTTTTTTTATCTTAATTTATATTAAAATATTAATGTAATATTCTTATATTTAAATAAATAATTATGAGTAATTTTTATATAAAAGTTTTAATGATATGAGAAAAAGATAAGTAATTAATTATGAGTACTTTTTATATAATATATTAAATAAAATTAAAATTTATAATTAAATTTCTGAATTATAAATTATATTAAAATAAAATGTATACATATATGGATTGTTGTTAAATTAAGATGTAGACATATTATACAATACAATAAAATTGATGTTTAAATTTTTCAATAAAGCATATACAAATATAAACCTATAAACAATTTCAACCAGAGAAAGAGGTTTAATTATTGATTTAATTATTTAGTTTTATTTTATTTTTGTCTTTAATTATTTTAGGGTTTAATTTAATTTTTCATTTTTAAAAAAATGATATTAGATACAATTATCAATTGTTCACTCTAATTGATTTCGCAAATTATTTCTAATGTTGTGTTGTCATTTTTATATTTATAGTGATGCTTGAATTTAGATATATATATATATATATATATATATATATATATATATATATATATATATATATATTAACTAGTGTGTTTGAATAGCTTGCAATAGTAATTCTAATTCGTGGTTATATTACTTTATTTGTTTATAAAAGTGTTTTTTTATCGTTGTCTTTATAAAGTTTTGTCATATCTCTATTATTGGCCCAAGCTACATTTAGAAATGGGGGTTGAATAGATTCCTTACATTATTCTCGTAACAGAGTATAAATGCGATCCCAATGATTAATAGTAACTTATGACGTGGATGGAAAATTCTTAAGAAAAAAAATATAGCTTCTTTCGTGAGATTATCATATCAAATAAGAAGTTATTTGTTATATTTTAATTCCAAGCACTTAATGATTAGAACAATTATTAAATGGATATTGGATATAATTAGAGACTAATGATATTTTTCTATAATTTGGGAGCGTCATGTTTCCCAAAAATTTTTACTTTTTTTTTTAATTTTTTGTAGTAAAAAATTATAAATTTTTTAAAATTATACGTAGTAGTAAAAAAATTTTGATTTTTTTAAAATTATATGTAGCAAAATATTTTGAAATTATATGTACTATATTGGAAATTGATGAGAAATAAATTAAATATCTTTTTATTTCTTTTATAAAATATAATATTTAATGTTAATAAATAAAAAATAAAAAATAAAAAATTTATTAAGATATTTTTTATTTTGTTATCTATTATCTTTTGAATTTTTCACGTACTATTCTCGTATTTTACTCACTAATTTCTTTTCTTTTCTCTTTTCAGAGTAAAATACTTATTATTTCAACTTTCTGATATGTTCTCTCCTACTATTGAAGGAAAGAAAAAAAAATAACTTTATCTTATCTCACCTGATCTCTCCTATTTCACATGATAGTGAGGTATTATTTAATAATTATTATTTTTGTTATTTTTGCTCACATCTCTGATATGATATCTCCTATTCTTTAAGAAAAAAAGAAAAATGGTAACTCTACCTTAATAAAACATTAGTTTAATAATTAGCATTATTTTTTATCTCATGAGTCTTTGTATATTCATTTTTTATGAATATAGAAGAAAAAAAATATTATGTTATATGTTTTCTCATAACCAATTGTCGATGAGTTATTATAGATTTTTCTTTTAATATTTATGTCTATCAATTTTTTATTAAATTATTGATGAAGAATAAAAAAAATAGAATCATTTTTTTAAAAGTAATAAAAGATAAACGATCATCTTTTGTTAAAGTGATAAAAGATAAGTTAGTTGTGAAAATGTAAACAAGATTGACTTCAACTTATTCACACATTCAAAATCATGATTCAATCCCTCACTTAGAATAGCCTTTTTTATGGTTCTTGTTGACAATATGTTATTTACATTGAGTAATAAATATGAGAAAATTTTAGTTTTGATTATTGATGAGTTTAAGATGTGTAAACGAAAGACAATCTTGTAAATCTACATGATTTATAATTATCATTATACTAAATTATATATTCATTTATATTGTATTATTAGTGACAATAATTAAATATATTAATTTTAAGTATATTATTTTAATTCTCAAAATATTGATCAAAATTGGCCACTTTCAACTCTATATAGTTAATGTTGGAAGTCTAAAATAAAAATGATCCTTGCCAATGTAAATTAAATGAAGGCAGAACAATGTTTTTCTTTTAGTGATTAATAATTAATAATAAGTTAACTTATTAAAATTTGACATTAGTGTGCTAATTCAAAATTATAAATGATGAGAGAAAGTATTATATTACTAGATGTCTACCATAGTTAATATGTTAATTTCATTAATTTTTTATTAACTTTATTGTTAAAACAACTTATTAATTTGAATAAAATGTTATTATATTATTTTCTAGGATTTGAAATACAATTAATATGAAAGAATACTGTGGTTGAGAGATTTGTTATATTTTAGTAAAACAATAACTAAATATTGTTATATATTTAAAAACAAAATATATATATATATATATATATATATATATATTTTGTTTTTTTATTTATATATTAATAATAGAATACAGTAAATATTATATATTTATAAATAAAATATACTATGATTTTCCTATTAGGAATCTATAACAATATATAAATGAGATTCCCCTTTTTGTGTCCACTTTTCAAAATACCGATTTTATCCTTTAAATATAATAATTTATTAAATTTTTAAAAATTGACCGTTACTTTTACAAATTTTTTATAAAATCAGATGTCTCTGCTTCTTCTATTCTTCTTTATTTATTTATTCTTTTATCTGTTCTGATATATTTCACTTTATTTTTAATAAATATAATTTTAATATATATATTAACTTAATAACATTATAATATTATCACCTACTAATATAATATCACATATATTTAAAAAATGCATATACACAGACGCTATCGCGCCTGTGTTACGCTGGTTAACAATAACAAATATTGTTACAGTATTAAAAAATAACAAAACAAATGGTGTTATAATATTATAAAATATAAATACTGTTATAATATTATTTGTGATTTTTTTTTTATTTTAATCAAAATTAATTTTCGTTAAGACATTGTAAAAATATCTCAGGGGTCACATTTTGTAGATATATTATCACTCTCTTATCTTCCTTTCATATGTGGATACATATATACTATTTGAATTGTTGAAAGAATTTTTATAATTAAGAGTTGATCACGTTTTATTATTTTCTTTTTCTTTTACATATTCAAAATTGGAAAAATATATATTCACATTATTGAAAGAATTTTTATAATTCAATTTTTTTTTTCATATATATATATATATATATATATAATTGATTTTTTATTTCTCTTGCATTTGATATATTGATTGTGTTATCGTAATTTTATTTAAATTAATTTATATATATTAGTGGAACACATGAACTAAATTGTGTTATTTTTTTAGTATAAATTAATTAAATAATAAAATGGTTTTTATTGAAAATAATTATAAAAATACATAATTTTCATAAATTTTTTTTATATAAGTATTTATTTATTATAAAAAATTATTAAATTTAAAAAAGTAGTTATCAAAATGATAAAATTAAAAAAAAATAAATTTATTGTAAATAATTATTTGTATTTAAAAAAGTGGTTACTAAATAAGAAAATTAAGAAAGAAATTGTGGATACCATGGAGATGAATCTCTTTATATAATATTTATATAATAGTATAAATATTGAGGACGAGGAGACCATATTTTTTAAAATTGAGAATGTAAATAGTGATTGGTATATTGTATTATATAATATATTTTTTATTTCATATTATGATATATTTTGAAATTTATAAAATTTTCATTTATTTATTTTGATTTAGTATTAAATAAAAAGAGGATATACATTGACGTTCAAACTTAGAATAACATTATGTTTATTTTGTTATAAATTTGTATCTTTTCAGAGAATATTTAATACTTGAATTATTATATATATATGGTAGGATTATATCCATTGTTAATGAAATCTACAATGAAATAATTTATTAACTATTATATATCCATTACGTTCACTATTTGTACCCAAGGACCCAACTGTTAGCTTGTTTTCAGGTAAGGGAAGCTAGAACCCTCCTGTTTATTTGGTGTGAAGTCTATTATTCTATGTTGTTCGTGATTGTTTGAGTTTTGCCTACTGTTATGGATGTATGATATGGTGGGATCGTTGTTTGGGGTATGCCTATGTGTCTGCTGCAGGTGAAAACAGTGGCGAGTGCTGATAAACTCGCCCAAGCGAGCTGGTCTCGCCTAGGCGAGATTAATAAAGGCTCGCCTAAGTTATTTTCCACGAATGGTCGCCTAGGCGACCCACTGCATTTTTTGGGCACGCGAGCGAACGTCTCGCTTAGACGAAGAAAGTCTCGCCTGAGCGAGAACGCGTGCAAGGCCACTGTACTGAAAGTCGAGCTCTCGCCTAGGCGAAGAGAGCTCGCCTGAGTGAGGGTCCTCCTCGCTTGGGCGAGACCCTTCGGCCTGAGCGAGAAGCTGGGCGAGAAGGTGGTTGGCCTTGATGTTTTCCTTGATTTCAAATGTTGACAATATGCTTGTATGGGTATTGTCTTTAAGAATATGAACTGAATGACCTTTATGAATGGGATGGTGTATGAGTTGTGATTTATGAGTTTTAACATGATGTGAGTATGATATATGTATGAGATGATTCATGGAATTGGAATGATGAGTTTGGTATGAGTTCGACATGAGACATGAAAGGGTTGGTATCAATGTGGCATGATAATTATATGAGACGGAGTTCCATATTCATGGTTCGAGAATAATGAGTTGGCATGGTTTGGCTGGGAATACGAAAGAGGTGAATTATGAGAAACTGTATGTGATGTATATGTATATATGTGTGTATGCATGCTGAATCCGTTTGATTGATTAAGAATGTTGGTCTGTGTCAGTGCGTAATTCCTTGGGATCTCTAGGTGAGATTCTTAGGGTCGTGCTTCAGTGGTCGGGACGTAATCTCATGGCCCCTATTAGTGGGTGTCCATGGTGGTGCCCCATCTGTATAATTAGGTAAGGATTCAAGGTAAGGTTGTATCCTGACACTCTAAGGAGTCAGTTAGTCTCACATAGAGCGGACTGAGTCCTGTGGTGAGAGTAGCAGGAGGCCTGAAATTCATTAAGGGTTAACCTTGTGGTGAGGGAAAATTGTTTCATTGTAACACTTGTAACACATAGCTCGGGAGTGAGTAGCTCGGGGGTGAGCAGAGGTATCCACCACAAGTGCAAGCATCCGCTGAATCCGACCAGGTTATACGTATCCGGATGAGTCGAGTCGTGTCTTAGTGTATTGTTTGAGAAGTCATAACATGCTTGGTTGATAGGTGAATATGAGATTGTGAACTTATATATGATTATATGGATGAAATCTTTTGTGCTCTAGCTTACCCTACTTTTGTTGTTGTGTGTTCTGCTGTGTGGTACTCTCTTTTGCGATGATCATTAACTTGTTGGTGTGAGTAGATGCGAGGAACACTCGTGGACAACAGGGAGATGATAGTTCCACTACATAGTCTGCGTAGGCTGGACCTTATTTCTTGATGGGCTTTTCCTTAGGGCTATGGCCCATGTATTGCTCTATGTTTTATTACTGTACTTTGTCTGTTAGACTTTTTAATTGTTTCTGTTGACATCATGGTGTGCCTAGTTTTGTAGGAGTGGCATTAAGGACCCCAGGACTGCGTTGTTATACTATTTATGTGTGGCGTTTCTTTTAATTACGCATATTAATTAAATGGGACGTTACAATTTTAGTTCCCAAACTTTAAAACTGCGTGGATTTGATCTTTTCAACCAACTTTTATTAAATTTATTTAGCGTTTCAAACATATTTTATGATAACATTTAAGTTGTTTACACCATTTGATGCATTCTCGCTTCAATGTTAGCTAAAAAACTATTATAAAACACATTTGAAACATCAAATAAACTTAACAAAATTTGGTTAAAAGGACTAAATTCATGCAATTTTGAAGTTGAGGGACTAAATTGGGTCAAAAATTTCAAAGAGAGACTAATTCCAATCTTCATTAAAAGTTGTGTTCAAAAATATATTTAATCCTACCTTATATTATCACTTTTATGCATATTTTATGTTATATGTTTACTTACAATATGCCACTTTGTATTTATTCTATACCGTAAATATTTTAACTCAATCCGCAAGGATATTTCAAATAGTCACATTTATAATGTTAATATAGTTATAAGTGTAAAAAGAAGGTTAAAATACCTTTTTGATTTCTATTTTTGTGAAATTTTGTCAAATCAGTCATAATTTTATTTTTGTACTCAAATAGATCCAAATTTTTATAATTTTTTGTTCAATTTGGTCCTTGTTTACTAATACTGTTTAAATCATTAACCGTAATGATCAGTGATTGCCACGTGTTACTTTTTGGTTTTTATTTTTTTATTTTTTTATTATTTTTTATTTTTTTAAATTTTATTATAATTTTTTTAGAAAAATGTTCATGTGTCAACAACGGCGTGTCACGTGTCAGAGTCAATGTTTTATATTCAATTTATTTCTTATATTTGCTATTTTTGTTCAATTTAGTTATAATTTTGTTTAAAATTAAGCAATTTTATAATTCTCAAAATTGGGACCAAATTTAATTTTTATATTAAAGTTATAATGATGTTTTTGTTAAAATTCACATTTCTATTAAATATTTTTGAATTAAGGTTATAAAAATTAAATTTGGTCTCGATTTCTAGAGGAACAAAATTGTTCAATTTTAAACAAAATTGAGACTAAATTGAACATGTGACATGTTGCTGGGTTGACGTATGAACATTTAAAAAAAATAAAAAAATAAAAACTTATAAAAACTACAAAATGACACGTGACAGTAATGAAACCGTTAATAATTTAAACGGTGTTAGTAAAGAAGGAATAAATTAATAAAATTGATAAAAATTGAAATTTATTTAAACAAAATAATCGCATACATGGTGAGTGGTTCACTTTTGGTCCCTTAGAATGTATTCCTCTCAACTTTTTATTGCATATCAAATGATAATTAACTTTTGTTTGAGTTTTACCGTATCTTTGATAACCAATAATTGTAATAACAAAAATAATGATAATAAATTAATAATATTAATAAATTTAATAATAATAATAATGAAATATAAAATATTTAAAAATAAAATTATTGAAGAAATTAATACAGTATATAAATAAAATACGAATAAAATTTATAGTGATAAAAATAATTAATTAATAATTGTATTAATTTTTTATAATTTAATATTTGACTAAAATTATTTTTAATCAATTATATTTTATTCTAAATTAATAATACTTATCATTTTCAAATTTCTCCACTTTCATCTTCCATTCTTTCAAAACAAATAACACAAATTTATTATATATTCTCTCAAATTCATTCATTCAATAAAAAAGTATAATTGTTGATTGTATTGGGATCAATATTTTCACAATGGCTTATTGGAAACGTGGTTTTCGGAAACGTACATGGATTAAGTGGCACGTGAGAGTGATCATGGTCATTATTTTGAGTCAAAATGCAAAGAAATCAGTAAACAAAATGCAATTGACAGGAAAGCCTGTTCTGTTCTGTTCTGCGTTTCTTTCTATTTGAATTTAGAAAAAATTGAATAAAAGCAAAAAATCCCTTTTTGCTGCTATTGACTTGGGTTGGCTCAGTGAGCAATGTTCAGTGCTGGTCAAATGGTGAAGTTTGAAACTTTTTGCTGTTTTCAATGAGATTTTTGGCATTCATGATTGACCGTAATACAACAGAACATCATTTTCCTGTAACTGCTTCGTCGGATTCTATGCAAATCACGGTTGATGAAAGGGACAGCCAAAATTTTGTCTTAATAGGTAGTTAGAAAGAGAAATCTTAATTTGACCACTGATGCATTGATTCACAGATTGTTCTTTATATGGCAAGTTTGAAAAACTACCCCAGATTATGATTAGTTTTCCATCTTGAAAAACTAGCCTTTTGTATATATAATAAGTACCACTTGGTTGAACCTTCAAAGCCTTAGCAAAAACAGTTTGTTTGGTGTAGTAGAAATTTGAAGATACATGGAAAATGTTAGTGATTTCCCAAAGCGACAGCGAAAATCTCTGGCAACAAGGAGGAACCTGGAGAAGCTGCGTTTGGAACTGAGCAAAATCAACGGAGAAGTTCAGTGTTTTGCACCGTGGAAGGGAATTAATGGAAATTGGGGGGTTCCTAGATATGGTATTGGAGAAGTTCATGGTCCTGCTGTTGGAAGCATTGCAGAAGCAGTGCCTGATCCACTTTTGAAATCGTTTATCAGTAATGTGTCTGCTCCAAAATCCTGTGATGTCCATCTTGGTGAAGGTTTCTGTAGCAATACGTCAAACATTTCCAATGCAAAAGGGTATGATCCTCTTTCCCTCTGTACTTTGTAATGGTGACATGTCTGTATAAAATAAAAAACAGAAAACAAAACATGAAAAGCTTATAGTTCAGACTGTGGGTAGTTAAAAATTAACTGTTTTTTCTTTTTTTCCTTTATAGTCATTGTTAATCTCTTGCACTAGAAAATGTTATAACTGTAGAAATGTAACTAATTGATCTTCTATATATACCTAGCATAAAGATATATTGTAGATCCTGCATTTGATGCTGCATAAACTTAGCATGCTGTCCTCAAAATATGTAAACATGAAATGCTGCATTTTGCAGGCATTTGAACAGATTTTTGGTATATTTTACATCTATATAGGATTGAAGGGCTAATGGAGTTGCAGCAGAGGCATGAAGAAGAAAATGCATCGGATGAACTTTGATCGTTGTAGTCATTGCATGGATGAGATAGGGTAGAGAAGAATGATATTTAGTTGGTTTTGGTTTCTAAGTTTCTGTCATAGCTTGTTTCAGGTTTTCTGTTTTAGATCAGTGTTATTTTGATGTGATTTGAACTACGGGACTGTGTACTTATGCTTTGGATTTATGAATGGTTTAAATATTGGATATTGTAGTTGCTAATTAATGATATATCATTTTATATATATATATATATATATATATATATATATATATATATATATTGTAAATTTGGTATATGGTTGGGATTTTTCGATGTAAAATTAATATAACTTGTGTTCGGATCGAATTAAAGTCATAAATATTGATACGAAATTATTAAAATATATTTGAATTTTCGTGATTTGATATATTTAAATATTAAATTTAATTATTTACTTTCACATATATTTCTAAATATATTTATTATTATTATTATTATTATTATTATTATTTAAATTAAATTATTAAACATAATTAATGTTTTGGACATTGATTTAAAAATTTTAAATTTCAAAAACTAATAGCATTGTTCAAGAACTTAAATAATAACTTATTTAAAAGAAAAAGTGTGAGAAAATGTTATTTGTAATTGTTCTGGTCAAGAAAAGTGCCAGATAATTCTTAACCAAAAACAAAAAAAAAGAAATATTTTTAACCATAACTTAAGACTTGCTTAGATAAAAAAATTTTCCCCGTTTGACCATGGGAGCAACCTTCTTATTTATATCATAATCAGTTACAAAATATTAAATTCTAGATATACAAAATAAAAAATGAAATTATCTTCTGCTCCTAAAATATCTCTAAATATGATAACAACCTCATTAACTCCTAAAAACGACACCAAACACGGAACTTAATTCGGTTAATATTCTCCCTCGGTGCCTCCTCGACCCGATACCAAAATCCACTTGTCCTCTCAGTCTGCAACCGAATCACTCCTCTGGTCCAGTACATAGCTCTCCAAATTTTGCACGGTCTCGTCTTCAAAACGAGGAGAGCAGAATTTGTCTTGTCAATAACTACTCCTCACCACTTTCCGTAAAATCATCATTACTCCCTATCTTCACGCCCCACAATTTCAACCTTTTAAATTAATTTAATCAATTTCTTATGTCACCCCAGTTTAACTAATCTCTTTCAACTATCCCCTTCATACTTCTACCTTCTTTGGTCTCGGTTATAAACCAAGTTCTCAATCCTGCACACATTAAAAGACTCCAAAGTAATTAATCACTCGTTCATAAACCGAGCTCTCAATCCTGCAAACATAAAACTCCAAAGCAATTAATCACTCGTTCATAAACCGAACTCTCAATCCGGCAAACATTAAACTCCAAAGTAATTAATGAACCGAGCTCTCAATCCTGCAAACATATAAAACTCCAAAGTAATTAATCATTCGTTCATGAACCGAGCTCTCAATCCTGTAAACATTAAACTCCAAAGTAATTAATGAACCGAGCTCTCAATCCTGCAAACATATAAAACTCCAAACTAAAGCAAATAATAACTCGTTCATGAACCGAGCTCTCAATCCTGCAAACATTAAACTCCAAAGTAATTAATGAACCGAGCTCTCAATCCTGCAAACATATAAAACTCCAAACTAAAGCAAATAATAACTCGTTCATGAACCGAGCTCTCAGGCTCGGAATAGAACACATAGGTTCTTTTAACCTCGAGCACATAGGCTCGGAATAGAACACATAGGTTCTTTTTAACCTCAAGCACATAGGCTCGAAATAGAACACATAGGTGTTCTTTTAACCTCAAGCACATAGGCTCGGAATAGAACACATAGGTTCTTTTTAACCTCGAGCACATAGGCTCGGAATAGAACACATAGGTTCTTTTTAACCTCAAGCACATAGGCTCGGAATAGAACACATAGGTTCTTTTTAACCTTAAGCACATAGGCTCGGAATAGAACACATAGGTTCTTTTAACCTCAAGCACATAGGCTCGGAATAGAACACATAGGTTCTTTTTAACCTCGAGCACATAGGCTCGGAATAGAACACATAGGTTCTTTT
>Ga0214544_1003632_pt1 | contig 31628 bp, 20 predicted proteins | sample CNSS3metaG_FD_160074 | JGI IMG/M metagenome (GOLD analysis project Ga0214544, IMG submission 160074) | Root nodule microbial communities from cowpea collected in UCLA plant growth center, Los Angeles, California, USA - CNSS3 | ecosystem: Host-associated > Plants > Roots > Nodule | place: USA...
TATGGAGACATTACTTGTATGGAGCAAGGTTTGAAGTTTTTAGTGACCATAAAAGTTTGAAGTACCTTTTTGATCAGAAAGAACTAAACATGAGACAACGTAGATGGATGGAATTTCTTAAGGATTATGACTTTGAGCTGCAATATCACCCTGAGAAAGCAAATGTTGTTGCTGATGCTTTGAGTCGAAAGTCTATACATGCATCCATGATGATGGTGAAGGAATTGGATTTGATAGAATCATTCAAAGACTTGAACTTAGCTGTAAAACTTAGACCCAATAGCATATGCTTAGGAATGTTAAAAATATCAAGTGAATTCTTAGAAGAAATAAAGAGAGCTCAAGAAAGAGATCAATTTTTGCAAGAAAAGTTAATAGCAAAAGTTGAAGGAAAGGAATTTGAATTCCACAAGGATTCAAATGGAATCATCAAGTTTAGAGATAGAATTTGCATACCTGCAAAAGAAGAGTTCAGGAAGCTGATAATGGAGAAAGCTCATAAGAGTAGCTTATGTATTCATCGGGGTGCTACAAAGATGTATAAAGACTTGAAGAAAATGTTTTGGTGGTCTGGGATGAAGAAAGCAGTGGTGGAGTTCGTCGCACGTTATCTAGTATGTCAGAAAAAAAAGTTGAACTTAGAAAGCCTTATGGGGAACTACAACCCTTAGATGTCCCAGAATGGAAATGGGAAAGCATATCCATGGATTTTGTGGCAGGTTTACCAAAGACTGTGTCAGGTCATGATGCAATTTGGGTCATTGTGGATACATTAACAAAATTTGCTCACTTTCTACCTATTAACATTAGATTTTCTTTAGAAAAGTTAGCTCATTTGTACATAAAAGAAATTATCAAGCTACATGGAGTACTTCTAGTATAATTTCTGATAGAGACCCTCGTTTCACATCTAGATTTTGGGATAGCTTACAAAAAGCCTTGGGAACAAAAGTTAGGCTCAGTTAAGCTTATCACCCTCAAACTGATGGATAGTCGGAAAGGACTATCCAATCTTTAGAAGACTTGTTGAGAGCTTGTGTTTTAGAACAAACAGAAAGTTGGGATCAATTTCTACCACATATAGAATTCACTTATAACAACAAATTCCACTCAAGCATAGGAATGGCTTCATATGAGGCTCTATATAGGAGAAGGTGTAGAACCTCATTGTGTTGGTATGAGAATGGAAATTCCTTAGTTTTGGGTCTAGAGGTAATTCAACAAGCAACTGAGAAGATTAAAATGATCAGGGAAAAGATGAAAATTTCTCAAGATAGGCATAAAAGTTACTATGACAAACGAAGGAAACCCCTTGAGTTTGAAGAAGGAGATCATGTTTTCTTGAAAGTTAAACATGTAACTGGGGTTGGTAAAGCTCTCAAATCTAGAAAACTTACACCTAAATTCATAGGTCCTTATCAAATCCTTAAAATAATTGGTTCTATCGCATACCAAATTGCTTTACCTCCAAACCTTTCGAAACTTCACAATGTTTTTCATGTGTCTCAACTTCGTAAATATATTCATGACCCTTTTCATGTGATAGAACCTGATATAGTACAAATACGAGAAAACCTTACCTATGATGTGCTTCCTATAAGGATTGGAGATCGAAGGATTAAACAACTTCAGGGAAAGGACATACCTTTGGTAAATGTATTATGGAATCAACAAGATGAAGGTGATGCAACTTGGGAATTAGAAAGTAATATGAGAGAGATGTATCCCCATCGTTTTACAACCACGTGAATTTTGGGGACGAAATTCCTAACAAGAAGGGAGAAATGTAACATCCCTATTTTTTAATAAACTGTATTATTTATTTTAAATAAAACACTTAGAAAATATTATATTTTTACTAATGTTTTGTATTTTATCATGATGTAGTTTTTACTTATTAAAAATAACAATAAAAACAAAACAAAACTAATAAAATATGTATATATATATATTAAAAAAAATATTAGGTAAAAAAATATATTAATTAAAATATTATTAAATAGGTGTGTATTAAAAAAAATCTTCTAAAGAGATAAGGAGATAAGGAGAGAAGATAAGAAGAAAAAAAATAGAAAAAAAAGGAAAAGAAAAAGAAAAACAAAGAAAAGAAAAGAAATAAAAGAAAAAGAAAGAAGATAAGGAGATTTAAAGGAGTTTTATCTAAGTACATGGAAGATAAGAATAATTAGAAGTGATAACCTTACATTTAATGCATCCATTCATTACTTGGCAAGTTGGCACATGCATGGCTTCTAAATGGATGAAAGAAATGATTGATGAAAGAAAGATGACCTAAAATTACATCATCCACATGTATTACATGGATTACTTTGGAAAGTTTTGGATTACTTTTCATTAATGAAAGGAATCTTATCCTAACCTATAAATACATGGAAGAAATGTAGAAAGAGTGAAGGCGAGGCGAGTTACGTAAGAAAGTAAGAAAGTAAGAAAGTAAGAAAGTGAGAAAGTGATAAAGTGAGAAAGTGAGAAAGAAAGGAGAGAAAGAAAGAAAATAGAGAGAGAAAGTTTAGATCAAATATTCAAAGAGATCCTAGTCCTCTACAAATATTATTAGTGTGTCCTTCAATATAAGGGAAAGGGGAATGAGATTAAGCTTTTTTATATTAATCTTGATAAACTCATGGGTTTTATATTAACCTTTTATTTATTTTGATTCATATATTATTCTATTTATCTTTATTTAACTTTTTCATTTATTATCTCTTATATTTATTTATTTTATTTAATCTCATATTATGCACTGATCTTGTTTATTTATTCTATTTAATTTCCAGTTATGCACTGGTCCTATTTATTTATTTTATTTTATTTATCTTCAGTACTTATGCATTGGTCCTATTTATTTATTTTATTTTATTTATCTCCAGTTATGCACTGGTTATATTTATTTATTTTATTTAATCTCCAGTTATGCATTAGTCCTGTTTATTTATTTTATTTAATTTATCTTTAGTTATGCACTGGTCCTATTTATTTATTTATTTTATTTTATTTATCTCCAGTTATGCACTAGTCCTGTTTATGTATTTCAATTAATATATCTCCAGTTGCGCACTAGTCCTGTTTAATTTATATTTTTATTATTATATTTATTTATAACATTCTAATCCTTATCTAATTATTTATTTAAAGTAAATATTATTTTATTCAGTGAGCTTGGATAGAAGAAAATTACATGTACATTTTATTGTTATTTTATATTCTTTGTGTATAGTTTATACAATGACATGATTTGATAGTAGTCATCACATTTTATGACCTTTGAAAATATTCAAGAGTATGTCAGTTAAGTAAGAGTTAAGTTTGGTTTCAATAAGTTGAGATTAAACCAGTGTCAAAGTGTTTGTATTTGGGAAGTCATAGTTTGTTACACTCCAGGATGAAAGGCAGGGACCATAGTAGGGTCTAAGGAAGTTTTACCAAGTAGGTGAATATCTGGATAGTTCATAATAGCGCACTGGACTAGGATATTCATAGGTCAAACTTGGGACTATCCGATACCTACTCAGCATCGCCAAGGTTAGGTAGTGAGTATATATCTCTTTTGCGGGCCGATAAATGGCTAATATTCTCAAGAAAGAAATAATTATGATTGTACCAGTATTTTATGAGAAATACTCAACTACCTAATCACTTCCCAAAGTAACTTTTTGATGTTCATAATGGATCATCAGAAGTGGAATATGGATCCATATTTCTGGTAAAATAAGATCAAGTTTTGTAGTTGTAGGTCAAAATCTAGGCCCCCAATGTCTGTATTGTTTGTTGAGTTTATTAAGATTGATAATTAAGGCTTATAAAGACCTCACTCCTTTCATATTTTTCTTTCATATGTACCTGTTGCATGAGTAGAAGAGGAACCTGCTCAGTGAGAGTTATTCGGGATATTATTGGTGGATCTTCTGAAGATTGACTCATGGATAATTTCTATTAATATCTTTAGGAGATATTAAAAATATAAATAATCTTCTATTCTGATGTATGACTCTTAATATTACACAAATATATATTTTTGTAATATTTCATGAACAATTGCAGAGATGTAAACTATATATATGATATGAAGTTATGTTATTATTAATGTTCTCTCAAGGAAAATCTTATGGTAAAAAAAAATTAATTCCATATCTTTTTATCAAATAATAATTATTTAGTATAGTAGTCGGGGCGTCACATTTAGCCATAGAGGTTTCCTTTCAAAGTGGGTTTCTTTCGAAGCTTAGGCATTTATCTTTTGTAGTTCAACAATGGAAGTTTCCTATTCGTGCTCAACTTCAAATATTGAGCTTCACGTTTCTTTGCAGTGAAGTTTTTTTAAAATGTGGGTTAAGTGCCAAATTTTGTTGCTCAGCCGCAAATTTGAAATTTAACTTTCTCGGTTCATCTTTTGGCTTGAGTTGCAACTTTTAGAGCTCAGCACCAACTTTATAATTTACTTCATTTTACCTGCAAAATAGTACAAAATACATTAAATTTCACTTTTTCTATGTAAAATTAGAGCAACTCTAATTATTTTTACAATGATTTAGTGCAAAATAAATATCTAAATGATATGCAATTTAACTAATAATTGACACTTATCATAAGTTTAGGCACGTGGTCCATTAAACATGACTCTATAATCAAGGACACGTTGGTCCATTACTATACTTTTCCCTTTTAGGGTCTTTGCAAAGATGAGATGAAGCAGAAGAAAAAATTTGATGTTTAACATGCTATTTCTTCTTCTTCCTCTAGAATGTTAGTGGTACTCTAGCAAAAACCTAACACATAACATGTAAATTTGCAAGTAACAATTATAAAGTTTGCATTGAATGTCACGAAGAAATGGGAGAAAAATCCATGTGGATAGTAAAATCCTCGAAAAAAAAATTACTTTCATAATTTTTTTTGAATTACGGTATATCTTACTCTAATAAGTGGTTAAATTCACTTTCTGTTTACAGTAGCAAATTTTTGTATTTAGTTATATTCTTTGTTCATTCAAATGTTCTTTCTTTTAACTTGATGTGTTGATATAATGATTAAATATTTTGTATTTGCACGTTGTAAAATTTTATTGCGTATAAAGGTTCATTGAATAAGCATCAATTACACTATCATAAATTATAGTATCTAATATAAGAAAATGTGAGAAAGATATAGTGCTTACTAACGAAAAAAAAAAAGAAACATTTCAGCTTATCCAGTGCACCAGAAAAAGAAAAGAAAAACAAATGTAACTTTCATTTCTTTTCCACGCTCTAAAAAGTTCGGGAGAGCATTATAGGAGCTAGTTTGCTTCCATGATAATGACATGGCATAAAACGTGTAAAAGTGAGACCATTTGAAGAACGTTAGAGAATCCCATGAAACGAAAAAGATTAAGAATGAATGCAATATCTCATACCAAGACTCAACCAAGTTCATGCACCTAACATACATATTCTAGTTTTCTCCAAATAAAACCTAATATTTTTTGCTTATGTAACTCAAAAATGAAAAACAACCAAAGTTTGGAAAACATTGCCTAGTTACGTTAGTACATTAGGCAGAAGCAATTCAAGGTCCAAAAGAAAAGTAACTTGTTTCAACACAAATTATATTCACGTTAGACCAATGGACTGTACAAAAAGTAGTCACAATTGTTGTTTCGTAGAAGAAAAGCTTACTGTTTCAGTCTTCACATCTTAGCAGTTATTTTCACGTCTCAATCAAATTTCTTTGACCTAATCATTATTTCTTTAACAATTGTCTATTAAAATATAAATTTCTTTCACTACTTAATTCAACATGTTTAACAATGATTGCCTATTGTGCTTTTAAATTTATTTATCTAGTATATATTTTAGAAATATTATACAATTGACGATAAAAAAAAGTTCAATCTGGCATTGTAGAAAGTCATTTATTTGCAAAATAAAAAAGTCGCTCGAAGTAAAAAAAAAAAATGCTATAACAGTTGTGTTATCTCACAAGTCAAACCAATGGCTTCATGAATCAATACTAAAAACTTGTTGTACTCGGAAATTTATTAAAAATTACTAATTACCTTGATAAAATCAGCCCTATAGGTTACATTATTTTCAAATACATTTCAAATATAATTTAGAAAGTTGATGATGGTATTCATTTAGAAAGCTGAAGAGTAACACTGCTATGAACTTATTTTAGTATAGACCACATGTATTTTTTTTTCATATATAATTTTATTTGAGTAGAAAAACTTCTTAAAAGTAAACTAATATATAAATGTTGTTTTTGCTATAAAAAGACAAATATATGAATAAACAAAATTGATCAAGTCAAATAATTTTTGTAATAAATAATAATAATGTAGAATAAAAATAAAAAAATTAAAGGAATTATAAAGAATCTAGATTGGACGCAGTGTTGTTTTTAGAGAGAAAACATTCTCGTTTTCAAAATCAAGACAAATAATGTGTGCTCTTCTCCAACAACTCATCAAATCCATTGAGTGTGGTAAAATCTCTTTAACTTTATGAATACCATTAATGCTTTTAAAATATGATATGAGCCAAAGAAAAAATACTTTTATAAGATAAGAGTTTATGTGTTTGTTATATATTTTATTGATGTAAATAGGTTATATTTACAAGTAAACAAAATGTAAAGTAATAAACAATAATAAAATTTGTTTTAAAAAAATATTTGTATAACAATATTCATTCGTACAAAATATTTTAATATATCAAAATCTATATATTTTAAAGACAAAAATATACAACACTAAAAAGTCGAGAATATAAACTCGAAAAAAAAAAGAACATATGAAAAAGAAAACACACACACACAAAAAGGAAAACAAAACACCAGTTAAACTTCTTCTTGAAAAATGTATGAAAGTTGATGTTAAGATCATAAGTAAGATTTTAATTGATTATATATGTTTATATTTTATTAATAATTATTGTTAAATAAATAATTAAAGTAATACTAAATAAAATGAAATTAATTAATTTATGTTTCAATATTTTAAAATATATTTTATTTATTAAATTTAAAAATATTTTTTTATCTATAATTTAGTTTAATTTTATTTTTAATTTTATAAATCATTATTTGCATCACATTAATTTTGTAAAAATATTCATAAATTATTTTAAAAATCATTTTTAATATGTATAATTTATTTTACTATATCAATAAAATCTATTACCATCTTTTCATTTATATTTTTTCAATCACTTCTATTTCTTTAATCCAAATAACAATTTTTTTTTTCATTTTTTCCACTTTTTTCTCTTATTTTTATCTTCCCCTCCCATTTCAAACTCAGGCTATATTTTGTTTTTCGGGCGTGGACTCTTCATAAGAATTGAAGATTGTGGATTTTTGGAGTTTGCTTTTGCTCATTTGAATGGAAAAAAAAAAGGGGCAAAGAAGTTGAGAATATTGCCCCCACCATGGTGTTGAGGTTTTTACTGTTTTGCCCTTACTTTTGATAGCACATGCACAAGTACATTTCAATAATGTTGTACCAATGAAGGTTTGGTATTTGAAATTGAAATTTGAAGTCCTTCATTCAATCCTCCATCTATTCATCCATGCATTCCATTTAATTCTTTATCAATCCACACATTAACATTGTTACACAATGAGGCAAACAAATTATATTAATGTAATTTAACACTTTTTAACTTTTTAGTCATTCTTCATAATTTTTCCAAATATATTACATGAAAATAAACTGTTTATATCCATGTTTGTTTTCCAATTTTAACTTTAAATAATTTTTTTTAAATTAAAATTATTATTTTATCAATATTAAGTGGTCATTTATTTAAATTTAACTATTTTTTTCTATTTTACCATCTTTTTAAAATTAATCATATTTAATTAAAAAATTACCTACAAAATAAATAAAAACTACATACGATAAAATTATAAAAATGACTTATACTTAATTTTATAATTTTAATAATAAAAGTAATAATTATATTCTTATTTATTATCATAAAAAGTTAACCATATACACTTAACTAATAATAAATTAAAAGTAATATAATGTGATAAAGGTCAATTATAATTATATCTATTAAATTTTCTTTCGGTTCAATATCCACACTTACTTTTTCATTTGGAATATTTTATTATTATTTATTTATTTATTTTTAATTGGAATGTGGAAATTTTTTGAACACGATTTGAAAGTAATTATTTAAGTATAATAAATTTTAAACAATTGTTAACATTGTTTTCAATTTCATAGAACAAGTTCACAATTAATTATGTTTTTTAAAGTTTCTAAAATTTAAATAATTTTTTTTAAAATCTCACATATGTCTTTCAAGAATAAAATTGTAAAATAACTTTAACAATGTTATCTGATGGACTTTGAAATCAATACATTGTATATCCTAAAATTATTGAAAAAAAATAAAATTCTTTTTATATTAAAAAAGAAGAAGTTTGTAGAAAGAGTAGAGGATAAAACGAAGTAAGTCCAAATTAAGAAAGGGGTATAAAAATGAAGAAAATGCATTGAAGAGAAGGAAAAAAGCAAAGGGTGGTGAGTGAGTGTGATCTTAGATTTAGAGTTGAAGAAAGCACATGAATGTAGAGAGTGTGAGGTTTCATAGACGAAGAGTTACTATCACAAAGAGTCAAAAGAAGGTTTGAGAGACATGTGAAGGAGGCAAAAGGGAAAGGGTTAAAAGTCCTTCAACATGCACAAAAAAACATGGTCCCCTACCTCTACATTTTCTTCAGTGCTTCAAAGTGCCTCTCCTTTTTTCCTTTCTTTTTTCCCCCCACGGCCCAATGGGCCCATCACACTGCCAACCCCCCACCAAATTAATTAATATCATTATGCAATTAACTTAAACATCATTCTACAAATCTAGTTTAGTTTTACAGTTTAAATATCAAGCCCGCATTCTACTTCATCTCCACAACCCTTTTCTAACATTGTATAGTTTTTTCACCTACCACCAACACCCTCTTCATATGTTACACCAACTTCTTTAATTTTAAAAGAACTACACCGAGTTCAATTAAAAAAAAAAAAGGAAATTTGTGTAATTATACAAATGTGTAAGAAGTAGTTATTATAAGGGCTATCTCTTTGCTCTTGAATTTACATACAAAATTGAAATTTGTTTTTTTCTTAAACTTTAATATATTTTAATTCTTAAATTTTAAAAATGAATGAATATAGTTATGTTGTTAAGCTAATAACATTAATATTTTTGGACTTTTTAAATAGTGTATTAGGCTGACATTTGAATTGAAACATGTCAAAATGGTGCAAACAATTCAAATGTTATCATAAAAAATATTTAAAACGTAACAAAAAAATAATAATAAAATTGGGTTAAGAGGAATACATCTATTAATTTTTAAAGTTTGAGGATAAAAGTATATCAAAACTTGATACAAAGAGAAATTTCAATTTCACATGTAAGTTCAGAAACTAAAATGATACTTAACCCTTATATGATTTACTCAAATATTACAAATGTTGCATACTAATACTAAGTTGAAAGAGGGTGAATTTTTGCAATGGTATATGAGAACACAAGTGTTGATTTTAAGGAGCGGCATGCGCTCCTTTTTTACTTTTTAAGACCCTTCTTCTTCCTTTTATGCATCATCCACACAAGTGTAGTTGATTATTGGAAACTAAATATTAACGAAAGAGGAAATTGTTAGTTTTTTGGGTATATAAAAGGTAGAAATTGCAGCGGCATATTACAAGTATTAAGTAGGTACAAGGAGCCCCACCGAGTCCTTTGTCTAATAAATTCTAAGACCCTCTTTTTTGAGATGGGAAAGATGCAAAATTTGATAGACCCACTTCATGATTTAGTGATGAGAAGGGTTTGCAAAAACCTAATTGTTGAAGAATCTTGGACCATAAGGGATGGGAATTGAGAGTGGTGTGAAGGTGGGACAATAGTGTTGGGAATGCAGTCCCTTGAAGAATGTGGTAGGGTTTAAGAGTTTGCATAACCACACTTCCAACAACATTTGCAATACTACGTCAAAACAAGGGAAGTTATTCAAAAGCGTGGCCTCTTAGTCGCAGGAATGCCACAATTAAGGTTGTTTTTGCTTATTCTTGGGTATAGAAAAGTGCTTTTCAAATAATTATTGAGTTTTTGGTTTTTGGTTTCTTATACATGCTTTGGGATGCAATACACTGCAATTACTTCAATCCCATGTTCCTCTACTCGCGTGCTATTGACCAACCTTCTCATCAAACCTTGTTTTTCTTTCCCCTTTATTGGGCCTATGAAAGTTTTTTGGATCGAGAACAATTTATAATCTTCTTATGGAAGTGTTAAAAATATTGATTGAAGTTTCATTAATACATTCCTCGTCCCATTCCCATCTTCTTCTAACTTTTTGAACCAATTCCTCCAAAAGAAGGAGCAATTTCCAAAATATAGCAACCTAATTTTCTTCTACCAGACATGTTGGGTATATGTTTTCCTTCCACACCAATTTTGCTTCTAAACAAACCTTGGCGCCAAAAATTTCTTAGTGTTTTTCATCTCTGGCCATTCGTTTTTTCGAATAAAGCACAAAATGTGACCCCATGTGGTTTTGCTTAAGTGCTTTTAAGTCAATTTATTCTACTTGTTCGGTAGAGAGGGTGATTATATTAACTACTTCCTTATAATTCCTTCCTCTTCATTTTTTTTCTCCTTCTTCTTCTTCTTCTTACTACTACTTATTCCTCTTTCAACCAAACACCCCATAAATAAAAACTAAAAGGAAAAGATCTTATTCGAATTCCTTTTAAATTCTTGCTCCCTCTCGTTTTTAAAATATATTTTTTCACATCACTAGATTTTGGAATTTCTTCCCCTCACCTCCACCACATACTCTTCAGCTTTTCGATTCTCATCATCATTTTCAGCTATAAAATTCCACTATAATTTAATCCAAAATTCAAAATCACGGATAGGTTCAACTCATTATGATACTCGTATATATGTCGTATAATTCTCCAAACATGACCACCACACCCTATCCATGTGTTATATTTTCAAAGATTAAATATATTTTTAATTTATAAATTTTGACGTCAAATTAGAATGTTTTTATCCCAAACTTTGTATAGTTTAATTTCTAAATTTTGATATTGTTTGTTCGATTTTTCAAAGGTTGTCATGCAAATACAAAAGCTTAACCTTTAAAGAGTGTGTTAACGGGTTTATGAAAATATTGAGACAGCAACAGAAAATGAAGTACCATTACAATTTAGAAACAAAATGAGTTGTTATTATCTCAAAGATTTCTACAAAATTATGGTCGCACGTGGTAGGATCTTTATCTGGAACTGGACCATGGTGTGTCTCCTGGGCCTTGTGGTTTGGGTTCATCTTGTTCTTATTTTTTGAAGTAATTTTTTTTATTCAGAAACAGATTGTGATCTCTCATAAATGTTCTGTTGGGTGTGTCATGCTATTGTTTCCATATGTGAAGCAAGAAACTGACTAATCCATGACTTGAACTGGTTTTTGGGCCTTCAGTGATTTGATTTTGGGCTTCTTGGACATTTCTTTTTGTTGTGGCATTTCGTGTTATTTATTTCTTCACCGACCGAAAAATGTGTGTGTCTGCCATATTGTTTTCTTTTAATATGATGAGAAAACAAGACTGTCTTCTACAATGCTGGCAAATAATCATTGATGTTGTAATTGACAATGGGGAGAGAATATGATGCTTGCTAGATAAGATCATTAAAGTTGTTTTTATAATCTTTTTTTTTTTTTTTTTTTTTCTTTTCTGTCATTTATATCATTTTTAAAACTGAAAATATGAAATTTTATGTATTTATGGTCTACTGGTCTAACCCATTAGAATTTGACTAAGATAGACCCTAAAACCCAAACTTTTCATAATCAAATGAGGGCTTTTTCTTTCTCTACACCATACTTTCTTAGAACAGCTTTATATTTTTAAAATGACTATTTTACCCTTTGTGAAAGAGACTTCTAATTTATTAATTTTAAAAATTTTCTGAAACAAGGTTTTTGGAATTTTCAGAAGATTTCTGAAGTAGAATTTTCGAGACGTATGAAATGCATTTTAGAATAAGTTTTTTAAACCATAATTGTTTGAACAAGCTTTCTAGAATGCATATAATATCTTTCAGAATGTTTTTTTTTTTTAAATAAACTTAACAAGCTTTCCATAATATATAACATATGTTCTAGAAAAAGCTATTTGAAACGAGCTTTTTTTTCCACAATGGATTTTCCTCTTCTTTTCTTTCTTTACACAAGCAACTAAACGATGGTGAAAGATGATGAAAGCCACAACTAAAACAACAACTATTATTAATATCATTAAATTAATATTTAAACTGAATTTATATTTATTAAAAACAAAGTAAAATAAATGAAGAAAATAAGATAAAATAATTGTTAATAAGTAAAATAAAAAAAAAAGAAAATAATTCTTAAATTTTTTTTATAGAAAATATAAATTAATTGTTAGTTTTAAAATAAATAAATAAATATATTACTAAGAATAATTAGGAATAAGTAATTGTGCACAGCAAAAAAATCATCTTTATATATAGTTATATATAATAATAATAATAATCTATATCTAGATTCATAATTATTTATTTCAAATTTACCTTTTATAATAAAATTATTTATTTATCTTTTATAAATTAACTGTTACTTTTATAAGTTTTCTCCGATTATTTTCTTTACTTATTAACAATTATTTTTTCTTCTATTTTATATATTAATTTAATATTATTACAATATCATTATCTACTAATATAATATTATACATATTTAAACAATGTATACACATATATGCGATATGTTGAAAGGGAGAGCTACTTTAACTCATATGAAGATGATTTTGGTGATGTCCAAGTCCACACATCATGTGAGTTACTAGTTTAGAATTAGTCCTGTTTTGTTAGATTGTGCATTAGGGTGTTAGAGCAAAAATATCATATGTAAAACAAGCTTGCATTGAGTTGTATTAGCCATCAAACTCTTGCTTGTGCATTCATGAATCGATTAGCTATTTAACTAATGGATTAGCTGAGGGTACTGCACTAAGGTAGTGAAAACACACTCACGATAATCGATTAGGTAAATTCCTAATCCATTAGTGACTGCAAAGAGCTCTGTATAAAACCAGTTTCTGAAATCAGTTTTGAAGTGGAGAAAAATTACAGATTTCCTGAGAGACATTCTGAGAAACTGTTTTCTGAGATTTACAGAGTTCCTAAGCATTCTTGAGAAATCATTGAAGATTCAAGAAGGTTGATGGTGGATTCAATCTTGATGAGCCAAGCTTGGATCTATGAGTCAAGTGTCAAATCTGCACTACTACTAGGTGTACTCGTTTCTTGATTCTTTCTTATTGTATTACTGTTCATAGTTGTTTCACTGTGTAAAGTGAAGGGCTAGGTGCAATTGTGTGGATGCATTGCATCTAGGGGGAGTTCTTGATTTGTAGATCAAGCTCCTTAGCCTTTAGGGTCTTTAATTATATAGATGCTCTTGTAATTCTTGGATCTCTATTGGGTTAGTGGAATCCTCCTAAGTGGGTTTACTTAAGAGAAGACTGGACGTAGATTCATTTTGAATCGAACCAGTATAAATTTGTGTGTTCTTGTTTTCTCTCTTCTTTTACATCATTCTTGATTGCTTTACATAGTCCATTAACACAGAACTGTAAAATTGGTTAATTGGGGTGATAAGGGTTAAAGAAACTTTCAAGATTCAATTTAATTAAGTGAAAGACTCAATAACTAGTTCAGATCCCTTTCTTGGTTGAGTTATATTAGACAAATCTGTTTTAACAATTGGCACCAGAGCTGGTTAATCGCACGATAATCGATTAGAAAGATCCTGATATGTCTAATACATCTCAAACCTTTGTTGAAGGGACATCCATCAACACCACCTCTGTTTGCTGGTGAAAACTACCCTTTTTGGAAAATTAGAATGAATTTTTTTGCTTGAATCAATGGACAAAGGGGTTTGGGATGCTGTAGTTAATGGACCTATTAAACCCATTAAAGTTATGGAAGGCAAATCTGTCCCCAAAGAGTTCTCACAGTGGACTCTTGATGAGAATAAAAGGGCACACTATGATGTTAGAGCAAAAAATATTATATCTTCTGCATTAACTTTGGATGAATTTTACAGGGTATCTGTGTGTGAATCAGCCAAAGAAATGTGGGATGTCTTAGAAGTAACCCATGAGGGCACAAATGAAGTCAAAAGGGCAAGGAAGAACACTCTCATTCAAGAGTATGAGATATTCAGAATGAAGGCTGGAGAAAGCATTTGTGATATGCAGAAAAGATTTACACATATAGTAAATCACCTCCTAGCTCTTGGCAAGACCTTTGATAAAGAGAAACTCAATATCAAAATTTTGAAGAGCTTAAATAGGACATGGCAACCTAAAGTTACAGCAATTTCTGAATCCAGAGATCTCACCAGCATGAACATATCAACTCTCTTTGGAAAATTGAGGGAACATGAACTAGAGCTTGGAAGACTCAAGGAAAAAGAGGATGGAGAAAAGAGGCACACAATAGCCTTGAAGAGTGCTGTAAAATCTACAGCAAAACTAAATAAAGCGGATTCTGCAAATGACTCTAATGATGGAAACTCTGACAGTGAAGCCTTGAGTTTAATGGTGAAAAAGTTCTCAAAATTCTTGAAGTTAAAAAATAAAACTAACAACAACTATGCAGGAAACAAGAAGCAGTCCAAAAAACAAGAACGTTTGGCACTCAAACTTGTTATGAGTGTGGCAAGACAGGACACATCAAGGCAGACTGCCCTGTGCTCAAGATGAAACAGAAACTGGAAGAGAAAAGTGAGGCAGAGAAGCATAAGAAGAAAAGGAAAGCTTATAACAGTGACTCTAGCTCATCTAGTGAATCTGATGGAAGCATTGAGGAAGAAACCAACCTCTGTCTTATGGCTGGAACATGCTCTTCTAAGAGCAGTGTGAGTAGTTTCAACTCCAATGATGATGAAAATAACTACTATGAATTACTTGATGCTTTTAATGAATTTCATAAAGAAGCCACGAAATTGCAAAAGTCAAATAATAAGCGTAGAGGAGAAAAATGGCTTCAAGGTAGAGTAAAGCAACTAGAAAAGGAAAATGAAAATCTGATAACAAGTCTTGAAAAACTAGAAAAATCTGAGAAACACTCTAGGTCCAAAGATGGCACAAGCTCTCCCCAATGTGAAAAATGCCCAGGACAACTAGAAAAGATAGATTACCTAATGAAAACTCTCTCAAAATTCACCTTAGGAAGATCAAACCTTGATGCAATGTTAGGATCTCAAAGGAGTATGCTTAACAAAGAAGGAATAGGTTATAGTGGCAAATCTAATCCATTACGCACCAGGAATTTTCTAAATATGAGTAAACCAACATCTGTTATTTGCTCCTACTGTTCTGAACTTGGTCATGCATCAAACTCCTGCTATTTTAAAAATTGTGGGGTTCCTAAAGGGGAGTACAAATGGGTACCTAAAGGAACACCTCAAACCACTAACATGAAAGGACCTAAGTTCAATTGGGTACCTGTATCTTCTTTTTAATCTATGTTTCAGTTGTGTCTTGATGCAAAGAAAACAATGTAGCTTCTATATAATGGATGCTCAAGACACATGAAAGGAGATGTGAAGAACTTCTGCAGGATATCTTACAAAGCAAATTAATGGTCATGTTACAAGAGGTGATAATAACAAAGGTAAAATTTTAGGCATTGCCAAGGTGAAAAGTTCCTCTTCTATTATGATCAAGTATAATTGTTGGTTGAAGTACTTCCATATTTTGAATTTACTGCATGTTTGTTCACTAAAAAGGAAGTAAAATGTACATTTTTTTCATATTTCTACATAAATTACTCCATTAGGTAATTCTCTAATCGATTATCGTTTTCCTGCTATGGCTCATTTGCTTCTTAACACTACATAATTCATTAGATTAGTCATCTGCTAGTACTGTAATCCTTAACTGCTTGTATGCACTCTGATATTCCTATTGTTGGATCTGTTTATCCATCCAATTGGTCTCGGTTTCTATTTGTTCTACACTTCCATCACTTTCTGCCCTGCTGTTTGACATTGATCTTGCACTACTTCAATGCTAAATTTCCTTATGATATTGTTGTTAAACTGTGCTACTTATTTCCACTGCCATACTCTGTCTTGTTCATCTGTGATACCTATGTTAATTTGCTGGTTTAAGCTGTGTAACACACCCCTATTTTTTTTGCTAATGTCTAAAGGGGGAGAAAGCTATTTGTTTCTGTATTGTAGGACACATAATGCTGCTATGTTACAGGACATATTTTGGCCATCATAAAATAGGGGGAGCTACTTCAACTCATATGAAGATGATTTTGATGATGTCCAAGTCCACACATCATGTGAATTACTTGTTTAGAATTAGTCCTTTTTGTTAGATTGTGCATTAGGGTGTTAGAACAAAAATATCATATGTAAAACAAGCTTGCATTGAGTTGTATTAGCCATCAATCTCTTGCTTGTGCATTCATGAATCAATTAGCTATTTAACTAATGGATTGGCTGAGGGTACTACACTAAGGCAGTGAAAACACACTCACGATAATCGATTAGGTAAATTCCTAATCCATTAGTGACTGCAGAGAGCTCTGTATAAAACTAGTTTCTGAAATCAGTTTTGAAGTGGAGAAAAATTATAGATTTCCTGAGAGACATTCTGAGAAACTGTTTTCTGAGATTTACAGAGTTCCTAAGCATTCTTGAGAGATCATTGAAGTAAAGATTCAAGAAGGTTGATGGTGGATTCAATCTTGATGAGCCAAGCTTGGATCTAGGAGTCAAGTGTCAAATCTGCACTACTACTAGGTGTACTCGTTTCTTGATTCTTTCTTATTGTATTACTGTTCATAGTTGTTTCACTGTGTAAAGTGAAGGGCTATGTGCAATTGTGTGGATGCATTGCATCTAGGGGGAGTTCTTGATTTGTAGATCAAGCTCCTTAGCCTTTAGGGTCTTTAATTATATAGATGCTCTTGTAATTCTTGGATCTCTATTGAGTTAGTGGAATCCTCCTAAGTGGGTTTACTTAGGAGAAGACTGGACGTAGATTCATTTTGAATCGAACTAGTATAAACTGTTGTGTTCTTGGTTTCTCTCTTCTTTTACATCATTTTTTATTGTTTTACATAGTCCATTAACACAGAACTGTAAAATTGGTTAATTAGGGTCATAAGGGTTAAAGAAACTTTCAAGATTCAATTTAATTAAGTGAAAGGCTCAATAACTAGTTTAGATCCCTTTCTTGGTTGAGTTATATTAGACAAATCTGTTTTAACACGAAAGTCTATTTTTACACTAATAATAATAATAATAATAAATAATAATAATAATGGTATTGTAAAAGTAATAAATAAGGATATTTTAACCTTTTTCTCTACTAGTATGGGGTACAGGAAGTAAAAACCCCTCTGAGTTGCCAAGCCCACCCAATATTGGATAGATGAATACTTTCTGTAACAAAATATCTCATGACTACATTAACCCATTTGAACCTTTTAAACACATCACGTGCAAATTCATCAAATACATATTTCAATACATTCTAGTATCTTACTAGTTTAAATACTAACTTGGGGTCGAATCATTCTTAGCTAATATGTGAAAACATTGACAATTGTAGGTAATAAAAAATTTAAAAAATGTTAATACTTAATGATTTTTAATATGTATAAGAATCCTTAAATTATTGAAAGAAAGCAAAATATAAAGCAATATATCACTGCTTAAAAAAACAAATGCATTAAAGAGCGCTTATTATAACTTTACGAAGATGTAAAACATTGTAGTTATAAATACTAATTAAAATTCACATTGATCGGGCAAAACTATCTTAGAAATCATCTATATGTTTTAGTCATTGGAAATAAATTACTTTGAACTTAGTTATATTGAAAATGAACTCGCATACCTAGCTTGTTCTTTAACAAACGTTCTTGCATCCAAATAAGCTCTAAATGCAAAAGAATCAACAAGATGTTTATAATTAAATGGGAATTGAATACCAAATCCCTCCCCAAAAGAGTGCAAACAAAGATACAACAAAAACTTTTTGAAATCTTTAAGGATTCAAAACTAACAAGAAAATTTCTTTTACGAGAGTAGAAAGTAAACCATGATAGAAAACGAGCAGGAGTGTAGGGAAGTAAATATGATATATGTGATTTTGTATGTAATTCTATGATTTTGGAAAATAGAGTTACTTTTGGAGGAGAAGGAACCCATATGTTTATATGAGAAGTATGGGTTAGCCATTCAAAACTAAAACCAACTAATTTGTATTTGCAAAAATTTTGGAGCACGTGGAGGACTTTATGGATGTTTAAAACAACTTTTATGTTAGGATCCCAACACAATGGAGTCAAACTGAAAATTCTGTAATTGTGGAGTTAATCAGTGGAGTCCAACACTTTATTATTTGCAATACTCGTTATGTTTATAAGAATTCCCCACATATTGCAAAATCATCATATAGAGATAGAACGAATAGAAGAAGAAAATCATGGGTATCATTTAAGATGTAATGCATTAAAGCTAGTATAACAAGCTATATGAACCAATCATAGATTGAGAAACTTAACACACATTGTGTAGTTGGTATAAAAAGTTATATGAACCAAAGACACATTATGTGTTTTAAAAGGTTTATGAATCACAATATACCCCCATAATTCTTGTTTTTATCATTGAATTGCCCTTTTAGGCCATGTGCGTGGTCGATATTCATGAGTGCTCTAAAGGTCATGCTAAGATCTCATGCAAGCAGCCTCACTCGACACTCATATAGGTGATTTCATCAAGTGTATGTTGCAAATCATACACCATTGGTAAGTGTCTAGTATTAGTAAAATTACATAACATTTAAAACTTATCTTGCATAAATTTAATGTAAAAATCACTAAAACAACCCCTTTTGCATTAAAATATAGAATGAGGAGAGAAAGAGTTATAACAAGTGGAATTTAATGTATTTGTGCTATTTTCGCAAGAAAACAACCCCTTTTTACCTACATCCTGGAGAAAATCCAGGTCTTACTCTTATCTCTCAAATCTTAAATGAGACTAATTACTCTTCTTAAAGCAGGAACATGAAAAAAGCCCTTATCTCTAAGAACAAGCTCAAATTTATTGATGGAGGCATCAAGAAACCCCAAATGAATGATTCTTTATATGATGCTTGGAAAAGGTGCAACATGATGGTGCTATCTTGGATCATTAAGACCCTTTCTCCTCAAATAGCAAAAAGTGTCATTTATGTTGAAGAGGCAAAAGAATTATGGGAAGAGTTAAAAGAGAGATTCTCTAAAGGAGATTATTTCATAATTTCATATCTACTCTAAGAAATTCATTCCATTAAGCAAGGTGAAAGGAATATAACCTAGTTTTTTACTGATTTAAAAATTCTCTGGGAAGAATTAGAATTTCTCAGACCCATACCATCATGCACTTGTGATATTCCATGCAGCTATGATTTGTCTAGAATCTCTATTAAATACAAATAAATAGAACATGTTATTTGCTTCCTAAAAGGGTTAAATGGCACCTATAATACCGTGAGAACTCAAATTCTTTTAATGGAACCCCTTCCAAGCATCAACATGGTATTTTCTCTCATTATGCAACAAGAGAGACAAATTGTTGGAGTCACCAATCAGACTGCTAAAACGAAAATTCTAGCAAGCACTACTGATAGACAGAACCAGTGGAAACAAGATCAAAATTGGAAGAATCAAGGGCGCAGAACTAGACTACATGGTCAAGGCCAAGGAAGAGAAAGGAATCCTAATTACGGCAAATAGTGTTCCTACTACCATAAAATAAATCACATTGTAGATGAAATTTAATCAAAACATGGCTACTGTCATTGAAACCCAAACTAGAAAACAAAACAACCCTGGCAAGTCTCTCAACCACTTTACTCTTGAACAAATGCAAAGACTTCTGAAAATGCTGGAAAGCAATGATAGTACCTCACAACCACACAATATTAACCAAGTTCAGAGGAACACATAAGGAGAAAAGCAAGGTAATATCTCCTGGATTATAGACACGGGAGCCATTGATCACATTACACATGAAAAAAACCATTTTATTACATTCTATAAAATCAAACTTATATCTGTTAGACTGCCAAACAATTCACTCGTCATTGGAGAACATGCTAGAACCATCCAATTTTCTAAGGAATTTGTCATTTTTAATGTTTTATACATTCTTGAATTTACTTTTAATCTCATATATGTTCAAAGATTGACAAAGGATTTAAATTGCATCCTAACTTTTTCCCCCATATTTGTCAAATTTAGGACAGTTCTACATTGAGCATGATTGGGCATGCTAATGTTTACAAAGGGCTATACTATCTCCAATGTTCTCCTATTTTTAATCAAGATTTTGTACCTAGTACTGTTCTTTCTTATAAACATGTAGATGTTGGTTGATTTGTGGCACTATAGATTAGGCCATCCAGGACAAAAAACTATTGAATAACTACGTAGAATTTTTCCTTACATTCAAGTACACTTTAAATCTGTTTGTGATACCTGTCATTATGCCACACATCATAAACTTTCCTATACTCATAGTGCTTCACATTCTGATAATTGCTTTGATATAATATATCGTGATATATAGGGACCTGTTTCTATACCTTCTGTTCATGGGCATAATTATTTCCTTACCATTGTTGATGATCATAGTAGACACACTTAGGCTTTTCTAATGAATGCTAAAAGTCAAACCAGAGAATTGTTGCAGAATTTTGTTGTAAAAATTAAAACCCAATTTGGTAAAACAATTAAAACCATTAGATCTGACAATGGGCCATAATTTGATTTCACTACTTTATACAATGAGCATGGTGTTGATCATCAAAGAAGTTGTGTTGAGACTCCCCAACAGAACTCTACTGTGGAACGCAAACATCACCACATTTTAAATAAAACTCATAGCCTCCTTTTTCAATCTAATATCCCCAAGGCCTATTGGTCCTATGCTGTTTCTCAAGTTGTATATCTAATAAATAGGTTACTCTCTACTGTTCTTAAAGGAAAAACCCTTCATGACTTACTGTATAATATTCCTCCCACATATCTAGATTTAAAAACTTTTGGGTGTTTGTGCTTTGCCTCTACTCTTAAAGGCAATAGAAATAAATTTTCTGCTAGAGCTAAAAAGGGTGTTTTCCTAAGATATAAAAGTGGTGTAAAAGGTTACATTGTTCTTGACATTCATACCAGAGAAATCTTTGTAAGTAGAAATGTTATCTTTTATGAAAATGTTTTCCCTTACAAAAATCAGAGTAGTGTTTCTGGAGATTCACAAGATAATTTCCATTGTAATGATTTCTTAAATGAGCATGTTGTTGTCAACACGCAAGACCAGATACCCTACAAATGCAATAACAATGATGATCAAACTGAATCATCTACACCCACTGAAGATGAAGAAGTCTCAAATAATAGTGAATCAGGACAGCAAAATCAAAACAGTGAGTTTGCTCCCATTCAGAATTAGGACAACAGAAGATCCACTAGGATCAAAAGGACTCCTGAATACCTAAATGACTATATACACCAAGTAAATCACTTTTCCTTTAGAACTCTATGTGAGAAAAATAATTTAAAAACTACTTATTACATCTCTGATGTGTTATCTTATGATTCTTTATCTGCCAAACACTTGAGATACACACTGGCCATTTCAACAAACAATGAACCAAGCACTTATGCAGAGGCCAAAACCAACCCTGAGTGGACAAAAGCTATGAAAGAAAAAATCAAAGCTCTACAAGACAACCACACATGGTTCTTGACTCCACTGCCTCCAGAAAAAACCCTCATTGGCTACAAATGGGTGTATAAAATTAAACATAAGGAAGATGGGAGTATAGAGAGATATAAAGCTCGCCTAGTAGCAAAAGGATACACACAACAAGAAGGAATTGATTATTTGGACACCTTTTCTCCTGTGGTCAAACTAACCACAATTAGGCTCCTACTCTCTCTAGTTGCCACACAAAATTGGTTTCTACACCAGCTTGACGTTGACAATGCTTTTCTCTATGGAGACCTAAATGAAGAAGTCTACATGGAGCCACCACCAGGTTTAAATCTCCCTAAAAAAGGTCAAGTTTTCGGATTAACAAAATCTCTTTATGGTCTAAAGCACGCCAGTAGACAATGGTTTGATAAACTCTCATCCTTTCTTATCTCTATGTCCCATTCAACTATCTAGGTATTTATGTGGGGGGAAATCCTATGAGGAAGTCATTTTAGGAGCCTATAGTGAACAAAATAAAGAACAAAGTAACTTGGTGGAAAGGAATGTTCTTATCTTTTGCTGGTAGAATATGCTTACTTAAATCGATGTTGACATCTATACCTTTGTATTACATGTCTTTGTTCAAAAGGCCCATCTTAGTTAGCATGGAGATAATAAAGATACAAAGAAAGTTCTTATAGGGATGGGGTGTAGAAGGGAGGAAAATATCATGGGTGAAGTGGGCAACACTATGTAAACTAAAGGAAGAGGGTGCTCTAGATATAAAAAGTATAAAGTTGTTTAACAAAGCACTCTTAGCTAATGGAAATGGAGATTAGGTATAGACTATGATGAACAGATATGATACGTGTATTGGATACGACACATATATGATACATCAATACATTTATTTTCAAAATAATAGGATACGGTACGTGATAGATACGTGATATATAAATATTGAAAGTTTTACAATAATTCTTACAAATATAATAAATATATGATTGTTGATGTGTGAATCCAAATTTTCAAATTAGAGACCAATTATTTTGGTAGCCAAAACCTAGTAGCTAATGTTAGTGACCAATTTAAAAACCAATTCATAATTGAAAATATTTTAATAATCAATTTAGATACCAATTATAATTTTTTGGAACTATTTTAGTTGTCAAATTGGTCACTATATAGTGACTAATTATTTTTTGTCACTAAAATTTGTCATTATTCAAAGATTTTATTGTAGTGTACTACGATTTTATAAATTAGATACTTCATTGATAATTATCGTTAAAGTATTCTAAAGTATCTGATACGATACGTGTCAGACACGGTACGTGTCGGACACGGATACATGACCTAAGTTGAAGTATGTGTGCATCATAGGGTATAGAAGATAAGGGGTTATGGAAGGAAGTATTGGAGTCTAAATATGGATCTTTGAGGAGTTTGGATGTTAGAAAGTCCGTCTAGAAAGAATCTAGATGGTTGAAAGACTTAAGAAAGACTTGTGGATCTAGTGAGGATAAATTATAGTTTGAAGAGAATGTAACTTGGAAAGCGGGTTCGAGAACTAGTATTTTGTTTTAGGAAGACAAATGGACAGGGGATAGACCACTTAAGGAGTCATACCTTAGGTTATATGCAAACTCAAATAAAGCTCAAACAATAAGTGAATGTGGAAAGTGGGACAATGACAAATGGGAATGAAATATGTCCTGGAGAAGAGATTAGTTTGAATGGGAGAGGCCTCAAATTGAAACATTCTAGGAAGACAATGATAGGATAACTCTTGTTAAAGAAAGAAATGATATTTGGACGTGGAATGATGGAGAAGATAAGGTATATATTGTTAAGTCAACATATAAAAAAATTGCAAGGTGCATGTGTTGTAGATCACTAACAATTCTTTGATTATCTTGGAGAGTAAAGGTCATCCCATATGCTAAGCTCTTTGTGTGGCGAGTTATCTTAAATGAAGTGCCTACAATGGCTAACTTAAGGCTTATAGGGGTCAGCTTAAACAGTGTTACTTGTATTATGTGCGATGAGCAAGGCGAGACCATAAATCATCTTTTGTTTACCTATAAAGTGGTTGCAAAAATATGTAATATATGTTATATATATACTAGGAAATTAGGGGTAAACCACAATCAAATTCAAGCACATTTCGAACATTTCAATATTTTGAAGCCAAACCACAATGGAATATGCTATGTGGATTGTTATAGTGTGGATCCTATGGAACCATAGGAATCATATTATTTTTAGGAATGTAATACAAGACCTTGAAGAGGTATTTAGTATGGCCGAAGTGAGGCTGAAACATAAAAATACAAATGTTAACTTTTTATTCTCTGATTGGTGTCTCTGCCCCATATTTTGTTTAAGGTCCATATACTAGGAACACATAACTTTTTCTCTGTCTGGGTAATAGGAGGCTAATTGTAAGAAAGTCTTGGATCTATAACCCAGACTTTGGGTCTAGAGTGGTTGGTTTATTGCTTGCAGATGCAGTCATAGGCATCAAATTTTAGCGTTGAGACCACATTTCTCATTTTTGATGATATACCTACAAGTAGAGCTGGTGTCAAGGCTGGTTGATAGGGAATTAATGAGAATCTTTATCCTTACAAGTGTACGCGGTTTGCAAGAGCAGTGTATGAAGGCTGTGAGGGGTTCATATATCATGTTAGAAAGTTAAATACAACAACAATGAAGTAATAATTTTATGAAATTATTCAAGCTATATCCATCGTGTAACGTCCTAGCCGGAAATTATTATTTTAAAAATAAATAAGAAATAAGATTTATAAAACATCGCATTTATACTCGTAATTTCCCAAAAATGCGGGAAAATTAAAAGTTCAACATCGCTTCCGTAGTAATTAAAATCGTCCTATTCCGTTACTACAAAATCAAACCATAAAAATTACAAAAGTGAATTATCATAAAACTGAGTAAATAATCTCGTCGCGATCCACACTCCGTCTCTACGTATCCGCCTGCTCACCTATATTATCATCTGCTCCCATGTAACAAGTTACATGATCATCGCCACACACATACAGATAGAGTGAGCTCATTTTAAAAAAACCAAACACATAAAATATTAAATACAACATCGCAACCTTAAAACCCCGAGTTAGTATTCTTCTCCCTTGTTCCTTACTTCTCCACTTCCAATACTTTCATTAGACGTCTATCATTTCTATACCCTTTAGGTGAGAACGATGATCGATCTTTACTGCACGAGTGTCTACTCGCCCCTCTGACTACAGGCCACCACCTGATAGTCCACACGTGGAAATAACTTTGCCACAGCATCTCACCGTTATACCAAGTGGAGGTCCCCGAAACAAACATAAAGTTTGTAACTGTTCCAGACTACCAAAACTCTATCAGAATCACTCTGAAGAGGGCAATCACCCGAACCTCGCCGTACGAGCCACAACTCGCACACTCCACTGGACTTCCTAAACCAACAGGCTACAACCTTGAGTGGTCACGTGTTACCCCAATACAAGATTACACTCATAACTGAGGCCCCAGCCAAAGCATCGCATCATGAACATCCCCTAAAGCTGTGTAGAAACCTTTCCTCGCGCACCATCACCGAACCAAAATCGCTTGGTGCGCATCCCACGTCGCTAGGCACACACTAGGTTCGGACCGCCTGACGGGCATCACACACTGCCAGGCGCCACGCGCCTGCAGCATCATCACTGCACCGTCACCGCTAGGCGGACTCCACCATGCCGTCGGGCGCCACTCGTCGCTACCGCCTGGCGCACCTGCCTTGCGCCGCCAGGCGCCCATCGCCTTCCAAGCCTCCTGTTTCCCTGCCCCGCTTGGCAGAACCCACCTTACCGCCAGGCGCCCTGCGCGTCTAGTGACCACTATCACTGTTTGAGACTCTACAGCCTGGCGACTCGCTCTACGCCGCCAGGCGCCATACCAGTAGTGCCAGACTACTGGTTTTTGACACTTTCCACAGATACCAAAGACCCAATTTCATACCACACACCAATATATATCACAATGTACATCAAGCACGATTCTATACCATATTATTGTCTACACCATCCAATCACACCAATAATAACTTGTAATGCTGCACACACTCTTCATAAAATATGACAACCAATACAGCATATTAGCCACACACCCGATAACCACAAGTTTCATGCATCCCGACCTGTTTACTAAACATAATGTATTCTTTATGTTTCGTAAGTCATATGTTAATTGACCTAAATCTTTAATCATCCAAATTACCCCTTATAGTGTCCAAGTTACTGATTCTCCAATACCAGCGTCCCTTAACCTATTTCCACATACAATTCTGATATAGTTTAATTGCTTATATCCCCATTATCACATAATTGGGCCCAAATTGGTTTACCCCTTCAATAGTTATAGTCAGTTCCCGCATCTGTCAAGTTTCTTCTCACGCTCCATATCTATATACATAATTTTATATACCATAGGTGTAGTTAACTACATATTACCGTCATTCACGAAATAAGGACATATAGCTTCTGCCACTGTGATGTCGCCTGGCGGTGATCACAGTACCGCCAGGCAGCGCATACCAACACCAAAGCTGTCCAGGTTTCCCATCCTCATCATAACCCCATCTAATCCCATATTGCCCATGCAGTATTCATTCCCATTTAATTTCAATTATACACCTCGTACTGAATTCACAGCTGATCTTCTTAACATCAATTTTTATTAACCAGTACATTTTTCATGGCATGCTTCAATCTAAACATTCCACTTTTCCCAGCAAACAAATCATAACCACAGTATCATGAAAGGCAACGAAACTCCATAAATTGACACATCAAGAACCAATTACATAAAGCCAGTCATACACATACATTATCTATTCGATACAGACCCTTCCACGTCACTGACAATCCAACCAAATTGAGAAAAACAACAATAGCATCAACAGCGCCTGGCGGGTCACTCTAAACCGCCAAGCAATGCACCCATCAATCCAGAAACTGGCGCAACTACATGTGCCGCCTGGCGGCAGTTCATGCGCCGCCAGGCGGTTTCTGGAAAAATCCAGAAAACGCGTACCAGACCAAAACTCAAGTATTTAGCAGTTCCATCACGACCCAGAACACATTTTCATATGCTTCAGAAATCAAACACGCAATAAGAACTCCCCTAACCTGGTTTCCTCTGCCAAAATTGAAGATTGCAAGCTTTTTCCTTGATCACCAATGGCCTCCTTTATCTTTCTCTTCCCACTCACCCATTTGCTTCACTCAATTCACCCAATACACTCCCAATTTCGTCCCCTCTGCTCTCACCTCAAGGACAGCTTCACAAAACCCTTCCTCTTACCCTTAATTAGCTTTTTATTGTGCTCTTAATATGGTTTGATTGCACCAAAACGAAAATAGCATTAACCCACAATTAATCATCACTTCATGGCCTACTACCTTCTGTTTCCAGCCACCCTTGCTGCCACATGCCTTAGGGTTTATGTGCCTCTTCACTTCCATGCTAGTGTAGATTTTAACAAAAAGAAAATCATTTTGTTCAAACCAAGGTTTGAACCCCTAACCATGCAAATATTGAGTCAATGTTAACCATCATGCCAATTCATGTTTCATGCTAAACTAACATAACTCAATTACTATATTCTTACTTAACGCGCACATTCATATTATTAAAACAATAATAATTAAATAATACATAAGTGTCTTACATAGGACCCGAACCCAAGTCCTCTTACACAATCAAAGTACTCTCAACCATTTGAGCTAGTATTTTTCCACATCACATCAACCACTATTAAATGCCATAAAGGCTTCCACAACCCGCATTTATTAATTAATTATTTATTTAATTAATTAAATTTCCCAAGTCTTACATTCCCCCCACCTTAAAAATTTTCATCCTCGAAAATTAGTGTTTAGTAAAAAATTAGTTGCGGTTAAGACTATCTCATTAAGTCCTCCATCTCCACGGTCAGATCCGTCATGAACCTAGATCTTGTCAGCTTCCAACACATGCAGTGGGTCTGCAATGTACTCCTGCAATACTTGACCCCTGCATACACATGCCTTTCCTCTAAATTGTAGAATGTCGTCTTTACCCATCCGCTTCAGGAAACACTACACTGTGCCGTCTACAGTCCATAATGACGTGATTGTCCGACAACCAGTCCATGCAAAGTATTACGTCCAGGCCCTCCAACGGTAAACAAACAAGATTCACTTTGAACCTATGTCCTGCCACTTCAATAGGACATTCGGTGCAAACTAAGTTGGTATAACCTTCTCCCGAGGCAGGTGTCGAGACCGCAAGTTTGTACCCCAAATCCTGGACTACTAGTCCTAGTCTACTCACACATTCTTGTGAGATGAACGAGTGAGTAGCTCTAGAGTCAAACAGTACCAAAACATGGTTATCAAACAATAAACATCGGTCAAGTATGAGATTACCTGACTTAGTGGCCTCAATACTAGTTAATGCAAACACCCTCCCCGCTGCTCGAGGTCGATCAGCTATCACCCCGTGCTGCTTCTGCGATGATGGTGTTTCTCCGGTCGCCTTCTTGTTTGGACATTGACTCGCATAATGTCCCATCTTCTCGCACTTGTAGCATTTCACATGTTCATTACTAGCACTTGAACTGCCCGCAGCTTTAGTACAGTTCCTGCGAAGGTGTGGCCCACCGCAGTTATAACATCTCAGGCCTGAAGATGGCGACGAAGGCCTGTCGTATGGCGCCTTCCGATGTCTGGTCTCAGAGGTATTCTTCTACGTCCTCGTGATCCGACTGGATCCAAAGTCTAACTCCTCCACAGTCCTAGCCTGCTCCACCAGAACTGGAAACTCTCTGATTTGTAGCGGCACCAGGAATCTATGCAGCTCGTGCCTCAAGCCTCCCTCAAACTTGCGACAACGCCATTCCTCTGTGATCCCTTGCGAGTAGAATCTCGCCAAGTACTCGAACCGGTCTATGCAAGCCTGTACTGGTTTACTACCTTGTTGCAGTGTCAGAAACTCCACCTCGAGTGCATGTTTTGCTGAGTCTGGAAAATACTTTTCCAGGAACCTCTTCCTAAAGTTTACCCAGTTCACCTCTTCTTGTCAGGTCTGCACTTGTTGCTGCATTCCTGTCCACCAGTACTCAGCATCGCCAACAAGCAGGAAAGTGGCGAAATTCAATTGTTGTGCCTCTATGCACTGCAGTACTCTAAATATCTTCTCACACTCCCTAAGCCAAGCATCAGCCTCATCAGGGGTAGCTTTGCCGTTGAACTTGGATGGCTTGTGTTTCAGAACATGCTCCATAGTCACCGCTCTAGTGGGTGGCACTATGGCTCTAGGTTGTGCCGCAACAGGCTGCATGGCATCAACCATTCTGTGGATCGCTTGGGCAATCTCATCGGCACCTGCATCACTTCTTCTTCTCCTATTCGCCATAGCCTGTATGCGCCACATTGTAACTGATAAATCAAACAACTTGTATTTTAATTTCATACCAAGGTAAAACAATACATAAACATATCAATACAATAGGCTCACTCCCCAAAGACCCCATGAAATCATTGAAATCACGGCTCTGATACTAAATGTAACGTCCTAGCCGGAAATTACTATTTTAAAAATAAGAAATAAGATTTATAAAACATCGCATTTATAGTAATTTCCCAAAAACGCGAGAAAATTAAAAGTTCAACATCGCTTCCGCAGTAATTAAAATCGTACTATTCCGTTATTACAAAATCAAACCATAAAAATTACAAAAGTAAATTATCATAAAACCGAGTAAATAATCCCGTCGCGATCCCCACTCCGTCTCTACGTATCTGTCTCTCAACCATTTGAGCTAGTACTTTTCCACGTCACATCAACCACTATTAAATGCCATAAAGGCTTTCACGACCCGTATTTATTAATTAATTAATTATTTAATTAATTAAATTTCCCGGATCTTACACATCGAGCATTGTGTAAAGTTTTGTGGAAATTTATTGGGAGCTTAGCATGTTTGTGGTAGGTATTGCAATTTGATTGTTTTGAATGTGTAATGAAAAAACTAACTAGTCAATCTAATATCAATATACATATTCCTTCTATAACTTATCCCCGTCTCAAATACCTTCTAAAAGCCTCCAATTGAATAAATAACTCATTTTTTAAAACCCTAACTCATATAGAGTAACATCTTAAAATTTGTAACGTAATATTTTCATATGCAATGTATTAAAGTTATGTTATTTATGAATTATATAAATATTTCACTACTAAAAATTCTTATATTATATGAGAATTTTCTTACAAATTTGTTAAAAAAAATTGTAAAAAAAGACTTTTTCCTACTATTTTTTATAAGAATTTTAATTGGCAGGTAATTCCTTCGTGGGTAATTATTTCTTACAAAATTATAAAATTTCCAGGTATTTTCTACAAAATTTGTTGCGAAAAGTGTTTTATACAAAATATTTTGTAAAAAAATTGACAGCAATTTTCTTAAAAAAAATTTCATAACAAAATTTATAAGTATTTCTTAAAAAAAATTAAAACAAAATTGACAGAAAATATAATTTTTTTTTAAACTAATATAAGACATATGATTTTTTAAAGAAATAATAGAAATTAATTAAAATAATAAGAGATAAAAATATCTTCTTCGTTGTAAGATAGGACTCATAATTACAAGATAAAGGATGGAGAAGAAAGGATTTTTTTTTCTTCATGATTGCAAAGTTTTAAAATAAATAAAAAAGAAAAGAAAATTTTACTTATATATATATATATATATATTTATTATTGTAAATTCTTTTGCAATATGCAGGAGAGAAATAGAAGGGGAAAAAAGAGAAAGAGAAGGACAGTGAGAAAGAAATAAGAACATACAGGAAGTGAGAAAAAAAAATGTTGGTTTGATTGCTTCATTTACAATTACTGAGGTAAGAGAATCACACATATATAAATGGGGATTTTTGTTCAGTGGCAACAAACTGTATATACATCGATTTAACGTTGTGAATATGATATTGACGATTCTAGAAAATATCTTAACAATTTGGTTGATCACTTTAGTTAATTTCTTTTATCAATTATTTTTTGTTAAATATGTTTTTGTCTCAAATTTTATTGAATTTTAGAATTAGTTCATCTTCGAAACTTTATATCAATTTAATTCTTCATCTTTAAAAATGTGTGAATTTAGTCATTCTTACCCAATTTTGTTAAATTTATTTGACATCTTAACGTATTTTATGATAATATTTGAGTTAAATTGAAATGAAAATATGTTAAACAGTGTAAATAATTCAAATACTATCATGAAATACGCTTAAAACATCAGATAAACTTAACAAAATTTGGTTAAAATGACTACATTCATACATTTTTAAAGATGAATGACTAAATTGATCAAAAATTTTGAAGAAGGATTAATTCCAAATTTCACTAAAATTTGAGGGACAAAAACATATTTAACCCGTTATTTTTTTATCTTTGTTGATTTACTTTTCTTTCATTTTTATCTTTCCAAGTTTCATTTATTTTCTCGCCAATTTTCGTTTTCGAAGTTTTAATTCTTTGCAACATATATGTTTTAAACGCACACTGTTACATTATTTATGTTTTGGAAAGCGAGTTCAAATTTCAGGTTTTGAGATTTTAAATTATATAAAATGTGATAAAGATATATTTATTGGAAAAATATAAGAGTTGTTAATTAATATTCACATAAGGCAACACGGTGAGTTATATATATATATATATATATATATATATATATATATATATATA
>Ga0214544_1003637_pt1 | contig 31613 bp, 20 predicted proteins | sample CNSS3metaG_FD_160074 | JGI IMG/M metagenome (GOLD analysis project Ga0214544, IMG submission 160074) | Root nodule microbial communities from cowpea collected in UCLA plant growth center, Los Angeles, California, USA - CNSS3 | ecosystem: Host-associated > Plants > Roots > Nodule | place: USA...
TCCACCTCCTTACTACTATAAATCTCCCCCACCACCCTCTCCCTCACCTCCACCACCTTACTACTACAAGTCACCACCACCACCATATGAACACAAGGATCCATACTACCAGTACAAGTCTCCCCCTCCACCTTCTCCTTCACCTCCACCTCCTTATTACTACAAATCTCCTCCACCACCTTCACCGTCACCACCCCCACCATACTACTACAAGTCTCCTCCCCCACCTAAAAAGTCACCACCCTATGATCCTTACTACTACAAGTCCCCACCACCACCTTCACCTTCACCACCCCCACCCTACTACTACAAGTCTCCTCCTCCACCTGAAAAGTCGCCACCCCATGATCCTTACTACTACAAGTCCCCACCACCTCCTTACTACTACAAATCTCCTCCTCCTCCATCTCCCTCACCTCCTCCACCATACTACTACAAGTCTCCTCCTCCTCCTTCACCATACCCTCCACACGTGCCTTACTACTACAAATCTCCTCCTCCACCGTCTCCTAAGCCTTACTACTACAAATCTCCACCTCCACCATCTCCTAAGCCTTACTACTACAGCTCTCCCCCTCCACCGGTCGCATATCCCCCACACTCTCCATACCCTCACCCTCACCCATATCACCACTCATTGATCGTTAAGGTTGTGGGTAAAGTCTACTGTTACAGATGTTATGACTGGAAATACCCTCAGAAATCGCACAACAAGAAACACCTCGAAGGTAATTATCGTTATTATTATTTCATTACGAGACTTTGACAATAACAATATTTATGTTATTTTCCACTCAAACGTGTCATTGTTTGGCAATATTTAACTGCATTTTTGTTTTCCTTAATCTTTTATTTGGGGACATGAGTTGCTTATGTTCCTTTCATTGACTTTTCTTAGTCAAACTCATTTTCCTACTTTTATAACTCTATCGATATCGATCTCGTTGTGTGTGACTATTTGCATTTTACATGAACCCTACTTTTAAGTCATTAAAAACTCTTTTTTTTCCTAAATTTTTCATATATCTGTGCATTAAAAATCCATTACCAAAATTAAAAGAAATAAAATCTTATTCTCTCATTTTATGTTTTAACATGTGAAATTCATGCATTTTTCACCTTAGGTGCCACGGTCGAGGTGACTTGTTCAGTTGGAAGCAAGACCATAACGGCTTACGGTAAAACTAAGAACAACGGAAAATACAGCATCACCGTTGACGGATTTGACTATGTTAAATATGGAAGCACAGTCTGCAAGGCCAAACTCCATGCTCCTCCTAAGGGCTCACGTTGCAACATACCCACCAAGCTTAACGAGGGAACCAAGCTGGAGTTGAAGTCAAAGGATAAGTACGAGGTTGTTCTGAAGGCTAAGCCATTTGCCTATGCCCCAGAAAAGCCATACGATTGTGAGAAGCACAAGCATTCACACAAACCATACTACTACAACTCTCCCCCACCACCTTCACCATCACACTCCTACCCTCCTTATTACTATAAGTCACCACCTCCACCTCCACCATCATACTACTACAAGTCACCACCGCCACCATCATACTACTACAAATCACCACCTCCACCATCATACTACAAGTCCCCTCCTTACTACTACAAGAGCCCACCTCCACCATCACCATCTCCACCTCCACCTTACTACTACAAATCTCCACCTCCTCCACCCAAGGATCCATATTATCCACCCTACTACTACAAATCACCTCCTCCACCATCCCCATCGCCGCCACCTCCTTACTACTACAAGTCTCCTCCACCACCATCTCCATCACCACCACCTCCCTACTACTACAAATCACCTCCACCACCAGATCCTTCACCACCACCTCCTTACTACTACAAGTCACCTCCTCCACCATCTCCCTCACCACCATCACCCTACTACTACAAATCACCTCCACCACCATCTCCATCACCACCACCTCCATACTACTACAAGTCCCCTCCACCACCTTCTCCGTCACCACCACCACCCTACTACTACAAATCACCTCCTCCACCGGACCCATCACCCCCTCCTCCCTACTACTACAAGTCTCCTCCTCCACCATCCCCATCACCACCACCCCCTTACTACTACAAGTCCCCTCCACCACCATCTCCATCACCACCACCACCCTACTACTACAAGTCACCTCCACCACCAGATCCATCACCACCACCTCCCTACTATTACAAGTCTCCTCCTCCACCATCCCCCTCACCACCACCTCCATATTACTACAAGTCACCTCCCCCACCATCCCCATCACCACCACCTCCCTACTATTACAAATCACCTCCACCACCAGATCCTTCACCCCCACCACCCTACTACTACAAGTCACCTCCTCCTCCATCACCTTCTCCACCTCCTCCTTATTACTACAAGTCTCCTCCACCACCATCACCATCTCCCCCACCTCCATATTACTACGTGAGTCCCCCACCGCCAACCAAGTCTCCTCCACCACCGGCATACAGCTATGCTTCCCCTCCACCACCCATCTACCACTAAGCTTTGAATTAAGCAAAACCGACTACAAATCATGTAAGTTACTAATCCAAAAACTGAAAAGTTTTTGTTTGACGTTCATTTATGGATCTTGAAAATATTGAACACTTTTAGTTTTTGCTTTCAGGTTCTAGTATTCATTGTGGAATAAAGTCAAGTTCCATTTGGAGCAGAGTTAAGCATCTAATTTGTTTTACGAGTTCTTTGAATAAGTATCTGAATTTATCGTCTCTAAGCTACAATCTTCACGATTCGGATGAGGCTGCTTCTATTTATTTGGTGGTCATCTTGCACGTCTTGTTCTTACTAAGTTCAAGGGAGCGACAAATGAAAACGAGCCAAGATTCGAAATCTTGATGCTAGTGGAGGCTGCTAGATCTCTTTCATTTGTTTCTTTGTAGATTATCTATCTATATATATATTTGATCGTGTAATGATTGCATTCAAATTATTGTGAAATTCTTTTGATAATATATCATCTTTTGTTGTTTGCAATAAAATTGTCAAAATAATTGACGTAAAATGACCATAAATAATAAATACACGTCCCCTAAACCTCGATCACATTTATTTTCAAAAGCATGTGAATGCAAATTAGACTACAATGATTCCAAAATAATTTCAAATAACTAATATTGTTACAATATATATCTTAGGACATGTTTAAGAGTCAAATATGAGAGTTCCGTTCTCAGTCCCATCTCTTTGACTTTTTCAAACATATCTACACCATTTCGCATCTTCTCCATCTCTTTTATTTAAGGTTGTTCTTCTTAGTTACGAGATACAAACCAAGAAATAAACAAGAATATAATGTAGGAGAAGAATAAGGAAGTGAGAGGGACGACAGGGTGACTTAACAAAGGGCATAGTTGAGATATTCAAATGTACAATGGAGGTGTGAAGAGTATAAACGAGTGCAAACAGCAATTCTTTTGAAATTTAAAAGTCTTCGTTGGGTTCGTAGTTTTTGTAATCATTTATCTTCTTTTTTATTTATTTTTTGTTTAATCTCTTTTATATTTATCTCTAAATTAACCTAAATAGTATTATCAGAATAAAAACAATTTAAAACCTCGTCTCATCATTTTAATAATCTATTTCAAATCTGTAATACAATTGATATATTTAAACATATTTATTTTATATGTGTTATGTAAAAATAAAATGCTAGGTATATTAAAGACAAGTGTCATAACATGTATGTCTGTAATATTAATAAAGAAAATTCTCCTTTTTTTAGTGTACATAACTTTTTACTATTTTATTTTGTAAATAATATTTTTGAATTAAAATAAGTACTTATAATAAGAAAAACTATCTACAAAATTATTTATTTTTATAATTATATTCTATGATTTTTTTATAATTTCATAATATTTTTTTTAATAATTATTATAATAATATTTTGTATCTTTTTTATCATAGAAAATGAAGGCGCGCGTGTTTCTATTCATTTATACTAATATATAAAGAATTATAAAATTTAAAATCTTATTAAAAGATTATTTTAAAATTTTCATTTTAATTTAATTAAATATGTAATTTAAATTTGCACTTGTTTCATATTTCAATTTTTCAAAACTTAAAGTATAACCTATAAAAAATTATGCATCAAATTAAGAGATACAAACAGTAAAACAAAATTGTTTGCTAATAAAACAATCACTATCGAAAATATTCATATTTCCTCCCAATTTTGTTTTAAAATTTTTTTTAGAAAAAACTTACAAATTTTATTAAGAAAAAAAAATTGCAAGAAATTGCTACCAATTTTCTTGCAAAATATTTTGTATAAAACACTTTTTGCAACAAATTTTGTAGGAAATACTTGCAAATTTTATAATTTTGTAGGAAATGATTATCCACGAAGAAATTACCTGTCAATTAAAATTCTTAGAAAAAATGACAAAAAAAATTCTTTTCTTGTAAATTATTTTAACAAATTTGCAAAAAAAATTGTATGTAATATGAAAATTTCTAGTAGTGAATCCACCTAATTGAAGTAAATTTAGGCAGTGTTCAAACTACTTGAAAATTATTAAAATGGAAAAACATGAATCCACGTATATCCAATATTTAACTAAAAGCAAATACGTATTACCATCAATACGTATTACTACAAATACGTATTGATCTAAATGCAAATACGTAAAAAAATATTTAGTTATACGTATTTGTATACAAAATTAATCTACATTCAATAAATTTAACAGTGTTTCAAAAAAATGTTTATTAGCATCATTCAAGTAAAAAAAAAAAACCATAAAATATAAATAACTAAAACATAAATAAAAATGAATAAGTTAATTACAATAAGTATATATCTACTTACTAAATAACAAGAAAGACTAAGCGATTTTTTTTTTCTTGCTAAATAAGTTTTATGTTGATAAGAATTTGAAATTTACATATAGACTTTATAGTAATCGTTAAAATTAATAAAAATAATAAAATATGAATTAATTAAAAAGTAGCTCTACAATATTTGCCATAATCCATCAATTATGGATGATGGTAAAAATAGGTTGAAAGTATATGTGAAATACATATTCCTCATATTAAAATTAAGCTATAATTAATTTCAAACAAATGGACTTAACTATGTCACTAGCCATTGTTGAGAAAAATATGTATCGGTCTTCAATTTATATTTCATCTAATCGTGAGAATATTTTCCACTCCATTTTAAATTGCCAATTTATATTCATCTACTTCATTATATTATATATAGCAATTAGAAATTCAAAACAATTGTTTTGAACAAAAAGACTTGAAAAGACAACACTCGTAACTTTCTCCATCACCTAAAAAAGACTTATTAAATTTCTTCTGTCTACAATCCTCGTACTTAGACAAGATAATTAAGTTAAATTCAAATAAATCGTTTGAACAAATTTTTATTTATTTCAGAATTTCCAATTAAATAACAATTTTTGAAATTAACATGTTAGAGAAATAACAAGTAATAAGTATGAAAATATAAATTTTATGAATTTAGACCAATGATAGGATTTCTGTCTATTGATTATTATCAAATGATATTTTATAGCATAATTGCATATTTTTATTTGTGGAATTTTTTATTATATAGTTTGCAAAAGCTAATTACAATGAGTAATGGTTACGTCTTATTATAATGATATAAGTATGTGTAATTTGTCAAAAATAATACGTTTCCATTATTCTTGCAAAATTTGGTACATTTGTATGATAAGATTTAATTAATTCAACGTGTTCTTCATTACGTCTATTAACCCAAATTTAATAAATAAATATTAACTATTTTTTTATAAATTCAGCTATAAAAAATAAATTATCACGGTCTCATTTTCTCTCGTATTTGAAAAGCTGAAATAAGAAAAACTGATAATTGATCCAAACCCAATCAGAAATTTGATATTATTTTATCGATGAAGTTTATCAACAAATAAATCTTTAGTAACAAAATTTATAAATTTTTTATAAAATTTACAGTTGAATTGTATACATATACATTTTTAAAATAAATATTTATTGATAATACAAATTCTAAATTATTGATATTTTCATTATTAGCTAATATTTTAATTAATAATTGAAATTCTAAAATCTGACAATAAAATTTATCGATAAATTTTATTTTACCGATAAATTCATTTGTTAGTAATTACGATAAATCTTGTAAGCAGAGTTTCCTATTTAATTATTAAGATTATCTTTTGATGATCATTATTTTGTAATTATCATTTATTATCTTTTGAGGCACTGTCAAAACATTCTCTATTTCTAGTCATTTGATAAACTAATAATTTAAAACTATTATTAATGGTTTGCATCGATCCGCTAAAATTAAGATCATTTCATTGAGATAGTATGTTCATAATTTCATAGCTATTATAATCCATTTGTTGTCTAATTGATTTTACAAAATTATTCAATATTTTAATACTCGAATTCTAAAATTTAAATTGCTACACCAAACATATGAAGATATTTATATATGACTAATCAATCGATTTAACTCAATTTCACAGTTTGTTATTTGATATTTGAATGTAGGTTGCCAAAATAACATACATTGTGTATTTAGTGTAGGTTGTTAAAGTGACATTTTCATTTACTTTTGATTGAGTCTCATTGAGTGTCCTATTTTTTTTTTATGAAATTTTAATTAAAAATAGTTTGTTTCAACTAAAAACAAATAAAGATGTTGTATTATTTTTTTTTTTTGTGGGTGTGCAAACTAATGATATGAAAATATTTTCAACTTAAATGAGTTAAACTAATTTTAATCATCAAAGAAAACCAAGTTTATAACATCACCTGATTCTACTGAAAACATTTTTATAATTATTTTTATGTAACATTAGTTATGTTTAAAGCACACAAAGCATGAAACTCATACATTACATTAAAATTATTAGAACAAATGATAAGAAAGATTATAATCTAGATTTGTGAAGAAAACATACTGGAACTAAATTCTAAATTTATTTTGTAGAAAAACTATATAAAATAAAATTTAAAGACAATGTAATGATAAATAGAAGAAAAAAGAACAACACTAAATTTTGAGAGCATCAACACTAAACAAGATTGAAAAGTAAAAACAAGCCAATAAATTAAATGAATAAGAAAAATAATGGGCAAAGGAAAAATAATTACCAAAATAAAACAAAATTATGCTTAGGAAACTCAAAAACATTGGTGCAGAATAACTTAAATATTAATACTCTCTTTGTCATTTCCATGTTTGACTTTTACAATCTTTTTTGTACACGTTGGTTTTGTCACTCCATAATGACAAATAAAATTCTATAAATAGATTATATTAAAACAATTATTCAGTTATTTCTAAATTTGAAGGGAAAGCTAAAATAAAATACCAAGATGTTAGCGTTCACTGAACTAAGTTTAGATACTCAAATTTCATATTTCAGCGTAACTCAAATGAACTATTTTAAAAATTTTGTCCGTGTGAAAATAAAGAAATGGTAATTCATCCTATAAATAATAAAAAGTAAATTCTTACCATGAAAAAGCAATGCAACTGTAAGAGATCACTTCCATAAGAGTTCATAGAGGTGGACGTATTATCCTTTTTTTTTTCCTTTAAATTTTAAATAATGACTATATTATTTAATATTTTCCTAAATTATTCTCTACCACTTTTGCGGTGGCATAAAAGAAACTAAATATTTCCTACTTTTATGCCAATTTGCGAATTTCTTTTATTAGATTAATATTACCCTACTATCATTCGCCTTTGTTTTTCTATATCTAACAAACGAGGGATAAACAAATAAATAAACCGTGTTACATGGTTACATAGGAAGAAAACACGTATCAAAATTAAACCGTGGCTGTGAAATGTTTACAGAAAACGTTAAAACACTAGTCTTATCCTACACACATAACATATCACAGAGCAATGCTATTTAATTATTATTATTATTACTATTATTACTGAGTTTGTAATGAACAGTGAAGGGTGAAAGTGATTGGATCCTATGCTCCAAAACTTGACAACCAAAAGTAAAAATATAGTTTGTTTTTGGTTATGGTGTCAACAAGGTGGCTTGGTTGCTTTGAACACGCCTAATTATTTTGACAAAAAAGCATAGAAAATAGAAAAAGGAAGATGGAAGAAGAAAAAGAAATAGAGGTAAGAATAAGTTGGCACATTGGTGTCAACAGAGAGAGGGACTTCAACCCATTCACCATCCACCATCATTATATCATTACCATTACTTTTTTCAAAAGTAGATGCCAATACTGAAATTATTTAATGGCGAATAAAAATATGTAAATAAAATAATTTAGAGTGATTATTAATTTGCAAAAAAAAAAAAAAAGGAGAGAGAGAGAGAAAAGGTAAATGTTCTTAATTGTTCCCCGCGTGTAAGTTGCGCTGTCTTGCTCGTCCTTTATGCTTCCGTTTGAGATTAACTCCGAAATTGTAGAGAGAGGGAGAGAAGAGAGAGAGAGAGAGAGAGTGCGTTTGTTTTGTGTGTGTTTCTCTGTCGCAACGTAATAATATTATTATTTTCGGGACATAACAACGCAGAGAGTTCTTGCAATTTGCAACCTCTCTCTAACGTTGGCCTTTCGTTTCCCCCTTTCTGCCGACGATCTTGTTTGTCCCCGTGGATCAGGTTCGATCTCTCAGATCTGGATTTCATTCTTTCATTCCAATCGTTAGATTTATTCATTTACCTCTTCTCCGTCGTGCCTCTCTGTGTTGATGTGTTTTTTCTTCCTTCGGATTCGGCCTTGCTTCGATGGTGTTTGGATCTTCTCGTTTATTTTCTTTGATTTCGGTTAAGAGTTTCATTCAATGTGTTGTGGTGCACTTATCTCTGATAGATCACGGGGCCAGATTTGAGATTTGGAACGGGATTATGATCTTATTAGCGTTTCAGATTTTGGATTGTTCTCGGAAAATGTTTGTTCGACTTGTTTTGGATTCCTTTGTAGAGCTTTAAGTTTTCTGTTCGATCTTGTATAGCTGTATATGAATTTTGAGGTTTCAGCCTTGGATTTTCATTCCATTGTCTCGCATCTTAAAGCGTACCGACAATGAATTTTGGTTATTACTGTTGCCTCTCTTATTTATAAATATACCAGGTCTCTGACAAACTGGCATTTCATTTTTTTTTTTAAATTATCTTGAACTGCTCTGCTGAGCTGCAACAAACAGATAATAATGCTTGAAAATGTCCTTCTGGAATTCAATTAACCATGATATTGTTGAGAAACTCTTTGGCTTTTTCTTGAACCGGTGAGTGAATTTATTTTTTATGAGAGCGTTGTTTTGTACATTGCAGTTCGGGCCCTCGGTGCTGGTTTATAGCCTGTGCTGAATACCAGCTACAATGAAGAAAGCTATTGGTCAAACTGTTAGGGACCTGTAAGTATAACTGTTTATTATTTGTTACTATATGATTCTATGTATTGTGTATGAATGTCTTGCTCTTCATTGTGTTCTTGCAGTAAAAGAGAAGTAAATAAGAAAGTGCTGAAAGTTCCTGGGATTGAGCAGAAGGTAATTCCTTTTTTAAGTTCGCTATGAAATTATGGCTGTTTCTACGATCCTGGCAAGACAATTATAGTAATGGCTGTGCCAAGTCTGACTTGTTTTATGGTATTCTTAATCATGAAATAGGTGTTTAATATCGTTAATTTATGCACTATGATATATGATCCCCTTTTTCAAAACCTAAACCAGACTCATTATATTTTCTACCCTCTTCTAGGTTCTTGATGCTACCAGCAACGAACCATGGGGTCCTCATGGAACACTTCTTGCAGATATTTCTCAGGCAACCAGAAACCCGTAAGCTTGGACTCTTAATTGTATGTTTGACGTATTGTGTATTTGAGTACATTGAATCTCATTTTTAAGCATTCATGCAGTCATGAATATCAGATGATCATGTCAGTAATCTGGAAGCGAATTAATGACACTGGCAAGAATTGGCGGCATGTCTACAAGGTTTTGACAAACTATTTTAAGTTTTATATGCAATTGCTAGCGGATGCTGCTGACCTTTTCTTTTTCCACCATCAACACTACAACTTATCAGCCAGTTTGTGAAATCTGTTTTGATACTTGTTTATATCCTCTGCAATAATGATGGATTGTTGTTGCACATTAGCAATAATGTTTTTTGTCTACTGCATTTACTGTTGATCTCACTTTCTTAAATTATTTGTTTCTGTATTTACCATCCTTTCTTCAACTCCAGGCTTTGACAGTACTAGAGTACTTGGTGGCTCATGGGTCAGAGCGAGTCATAGATGAGATCAGAGAACATGCTTATCAAATATCAGTAATTCCCATTTAGTCAATCCTACTTAAAAAAAAAATTATGTACTTATGGGCCATTCAGGTCCCAAGTTTGGTAAGATGATCTAAAATTTATAATGTGACCTGATAACATTGATTATATGAACAGACGTTGTCCGATTTTCAATACATTGACTCCAGTGGAAGGGATCAAGGAAACAATGTCAGGAGGAAATCTCAAGGTCTGGTTATCCTTGTGAATGATAAAGATAGAATCATAGAAGTTAGGCAGAAGGCTGCTGCTAACAGGGACAAGTAAGTTTCCTCTCATTATTCTATTGATATTTTGTACTCTGTTATTTTCCAGTTGAAATGTAAATTTTATATATACCCTCTTGTTTAGCAAGCATAAGGCATTGTATTGTAGAATATGATTCTCCATATCTCCTCTGGGTTTCTGGAATATAGATCTAAAGTACACAGTTGGAGTATTTGAAATTTGTGAACGAATGTGTGTCTGCGAGTATCACAATTTCTAGGAGATATCAACTCTTTTATATGATTTACCAGGTTTCACTAAAATACCGTTCGGTATGTGAATTTTTTGTGAACGTATGTATGTCTGTGTGAATCACAGTGTCTAGGAGATATTAACTGTTTTATATGATTCACCAGGTTTCGCAACAATACAGCTGGTGGAATGCATAGACCGGGTTCATATTCAAGCAGTGGAGCCTATGGTGACAGATATGATGACGATCGTTATGGAAGTAGGGAGGAAGATCGAAATGGCTATGGTTATGGAAAAGAAAGAGAATGGGGATATAAAGATGATGATCGAAATAGTCGTGATGGAGATCGTTATGGCAGAGATTATGAGGATCGTCATGGCAGGGATGGTTACAGAGATGATGACTACAGGGGAAGAAGTCAAAGTGCTGACCATTACCAACATGAATCAAGAAGCAGGAGCTCTGATAGAGACCGTTATGATGATGATGGACAAAACTCATCTCGGTATGTACCTAGGCTTTGATCCTTTTTTGGAGTTTTTTTTTTTTTTTTTTTTTGTTGAGTTCTGGCAGAATAATCTTGTATTCATGTTTGTTCCTTAGTGACTGGTGGCTTTCATTTTAGAAAGCAGGATACATTTTTAAGCTTCTCAGTTTGAAAATTTAACAGTTGGTGTGGAGAATCCAAAGTATTTGCCACCTTATTGGTTTTGATCTTTACAGTATTGAAGTAACTTACAAAATAAGAGCTGTATGGAAGGAACAGTCTTATCTTTACTGTATAGAAGTAACTTACAAAAAACGGCATGTGATTTTTAACCTGTTAACATAATTAGAGAAACAAAGTCTTATCTATGCATGATAATTTATAGAAAATGTTTACATTTGTACCAAATTAGAGTGGGGTCTTGTGAGATATTTTCTTGTTTGTCTTGTCTGTGGCCATTAAATTATCAGAATATGAATATGGCTTTAGGTCTATCCTTCTTGTACTCAAGATACCAGAAAGATAGAGTTGTGAACTGAACTTTTAGTTGGTCTTAATATCCTTCGGTAGCAGTCTGCTTGAAGGTGCAAGTTCTTTTCTTCCCATATTTTCTTTCCATTTATCATGAGAATATGGCGATTGATGTGATGTTATTGCTCTGTGTTGTGAATCATTTGCTTCTAATTTCATCTTGTTGTGCAATGATCTCTCAGCGGAAGCAACGCTAAAGCTGAAGACCAATCTCTGGAAGCAAGGTAAATTTGTCATTGAAATACACCTTTTCTGTCATTTGTGTAAATTGCTGCATGGCATTTTTAAGGTTAATAATCCACAATACAAAAATGGCAGGCTTGAGCGGAAAATTTCTGAGCAAAATATCGGTGTTGCTCCTCCTAGCTATGAAGAAGCTGTTGGTGAATCTCGCAGCCCTGTACGCAGTGAAAGGTAAGAACCGTTACACTATAGACAACACTTATTCCCAACAGAATCTATTACTCATGTTGTTTCGATTTCAGAGATGTGGAAACTTCAGCAGCATCTGTTCCAAGAGATTCCCCTCCTCATGTAAATGATAATCCTAGTCAAACATCTGCTCCTACAAGATCTTCTCCTGTAAACAATAATACCACAGAAGCAACTGCTGCTGCATCTGGAGCCCATGCAGCTGAAGCAACTGAAGATTTTTTTGATCCACGTGGTCTTCCATCAGGTGTTTATTACAGTATTATGTTGGTTGGTCTTCTATAATCAGTATTTCTGTAACAGTCCTTTCTTGTTTCTTGTTTTGAAGAGTTCGTACTTGTTTGAGTTGAATTTGTTCTTGTCAAATTACTATTCATGACTCCGCATATGCATATGCATATATCTTACTAATATTGTTTTCTTTGGATCATTGTTAGACATTTCTGAGTATATATGTTAATCTCCCTAGTCCTAGCAAACATGGATTTTGTCTTGAACACAAAATTGTTTAGCAATATGAAAAATTTAAGAAATTTCTGCTTACCACGTATTCTGGTGACCAGGACTCTGTAGTTTTAGATTTTTATCTTTTGAGAAGTTAGTCTTGTACAGACTTTGAAGTGGTACATAGACACTGTTCCAGGCATAAAATTTTGAAATTTGAAACTGAGTTCTAAGATCAATTAATAAGAATAGTTTTACTGCATCCTTTAGTGGGAAAAGGTGCCCATTAACTGATGTGGCTCATAATTGAAATTCTTTTCATTTATACATTGGGTGGGTGATATGAGACAGCTATATGTCATGATTTGTGGTCAATATGTAAACTAGTCAGACTTTGGTCTGATATACTTGTGAAACCTATGGCTGAACTGTAATTGACATTTGATGAATTTACATTGGCAAGATTTGGGAGTTCGATGTTAATATGAGTGCTTGTTTGTATTTGTTTATTTTGGAGAAACAATTAATTTTTTAGCCTGCTTCTTGAGAGAGCTTTTAAAAAAGTTATTATTTCCTTAAAAGTATGTTTAAACAACAATAATTAATGGTCTTTGAAAAATACCATTTAGTAGGTCTTGTACTCATGATATCTTTATATTTCTTCTCAGCATCCTCAGCTGCCCCAGCTGGTCCAGCTGCCCCTGCCACCGCTAATAATGTTGAAATGGACTTGCTTGGTTCCCTCTCAGACTCGTTCTCTTCAAATGCTTTGGCTATTGTACCATCTGAATCAGCAACTGCAGCCCCTGATGCAAATGCGGGATCTACAGCTTCCTTTGCACCACCATCATCTGGGTCGAATAATTTCAATCAGGCATGAATTTGTTCCATTTCTAAAACTCTTTAGTGAAAGCAATCTGACCTGTACTAAAAATAACGGATTTGTATCGGACTTGGAATTCTTATAGTTGTGAACTTGTCAGCTTTATGTCATATTTTTCCTTTTTGGTGTAGCATGTATGCCATCTATCTCATAACATAGCTTTGAATAATCTTTTTAATACATCTGCATCATGTAGTTTAAATCAGTCCCTCTGTCCGTCACATTTTGTTAAAATAATATATTTGTTGGTTGACTTCTTACAGTCTTTTGAGGATCCATTTGGTGACGGGCCATTCAAAGCTTTTACTTCCACTGAAACTGCTCCATCTCAACCCGTGACATATCAGAGTATTGAACCATCCCAATCAAATGCTCGTAATGTAGAAACAAACTTTGGGTTTGGGGACTCATTTTCTGTTGTACCATACACTGCACCTGCCTCTGACACTCAACCTTTTTCTACTAACTCTCAGTTTCTGTCTCAAGATGTGTCATCTGCACAGCTAGAAACTGATATTCTTGCAGATATTCTTCCTCCTGCACCGTTACCTGAGATAAGTTCACAGCAGAACATTTCAGCACCTGGTTTCGGCCATTCTTCATTACCTTCCCTTCCAGCTTCATCTGGTCAAATGGCATCACAACCATTTTCTGAACCAACTGGCCAATTTACCCCAAAAGGTTTCTCGGCTGCTACCAGTCAACCTGCACAAACCTTTCCAGTTCCTACAGATCAATTCTCTCAACAACCCTTTTCTGCTCCCAGTAGCCAACCAGGACCAGTACCATCCTTTTCATCTCCCTCCAGTCAATATGCACAACAACCCTTTTCATCTCACACGGGTCAACATGCATTTTCAACGTCTACTGGCCAACATATTCAGCCACCTTTTGCTTCTCAAGTTGGGCAACCTGCACAATCAGGTGGTATATATGGTGGATTGCACTCCCAAGATGGATCTTCTAATTCCCAAAATGGATATAATGGGCATATGAACAGCGGGAACTTCATGCCAACAGGATCTACAGCAGCTTTTCCTTCAAATGTGACTCCCCAGACTCCAACAGGACAGTTGTCAGCGGTCACCAACTTTTCTCATCCTGGAGGATCTGCTCCAAATATGTCCCAGTCTCCAACTAACCAGGCATCGCAGTTTAACAACAACTTCATTGGACAACAAGGGAACGCAGGACCCTTTAGTTCACCAATTACCAATCAATCACTTGCTTCGAATGCTTCACAATCAATTCCATTAGTTTCTCAACCATCCAAGGACAAGTTTGAGACAAAATCAACAGTGTGGGCTGATACACTAAGCAGGGGGTTGGTTAATTTGAATATATCTGGACGTGAGTGCCTAGACCTCCCTCCCCAAACCCCTCTGTTAACATTTCAGTTTCCACATATACTTGTTAGAATGTTGATCTTATATGGGATATATATTGTTAACTAAAATATTTTTCTTATCATGCAGCTAAAACGAATCCTTTAGCAGATATTGGGGTTGACTTTGAGGCCATTAACAGGAAGGAAAAGAGAATGGAGAAGCCCACTACTGCAGCTGTTACATCAACTATAACTATGGGTAAAGCTATGGGATCAGGTTCAGGTATGGGCCGTGCTGGTGCTGGTGCTCTCAGGGCTCCTTCGAATCCAATGATGGGCTCTGGCATGGGTATGGGTGTGGGCATGGGCAATGGTCCTCCTGGTGTAGGAATGGGTATGGGAGGAGGCTATGGAGGCATGAATCCATCAATGGGTATGGGAATGGGAGGGATGGGTATGGGACAAGGGTACCAAATGCAACCCCCAACTGGAATGCATCCTGGCTCCAACATGCCAGGTAATTATAATAACTCCATGATGGGTCCAGGTAGTTATGGTCAACAACCATATGGTGTTGTTAATGGTCAACCGCCATATGGTGTTAATGGTCAACAGCCATATGGTGGCTACGGTCAACAGCCATATGGCGGCTATAGATGAGATAGTAAGTGCGAGTATTACTGATTGTTTTGCTGCAAGTTGAGAAAAAGAAGTGCCAATACAAGTGCTACTACTAGTAGACTACATCGTGACATTTGGATTTATAGCAGTTAAAGCTGCAATTTTCTGTAAAGTGACCCAGTTATTTGTATTTTTGTTATAAATATGCTGTTACCATTCTTTTTCGGGTCACCCTTCTGTAGGTGCTTTGAGCATCACTGTTGTGTACCAGTGACTGGATGGAATAACCTTACATGGGTTATTACTTTCTTTGCATGTTCCACATTTTTTGAACACCAACAGGTGGTTTGATATCAATATATTTTTTTCATGTGTCAAATTTAAGAATTGAAATTCAAGGACTTTTCTTTAAGCTTTTTAATTTCTTGCTGAAAATTCGTGGAGAATTCATGACACTGGTACGAGGCTGGATGAATATTTTTTTTGGGATGCAGAACGTAGGACTAAGCAACTGAGTGTCTACTGGATAGGATACGTGTAATGGAAACCGCATCCTTACGCGAGTGTTCTTTAACTAGAGATTGGTTCTGGCTTACAACTTTATTTTCTCTGCAGTTATCTCTACAGCCTCCTATTGGATAATTTGAAGCCATTGGTAGACGTGTAACATCACTGACACGGAGCATTGCGAAAAGAAAGCACTAAAAGGTCACGTAAAGATGCATAGTTAATAGATGCTACTGGAGTTGTATGCTTTCTACCTTCGTTTAAAGTTATCTGATTCTTATTACTTTAGATGAATGGTGCTGACACCATGCTTTTGGGGTTGAACATTCGTGACATTGGTGGCGTCGATACCATAAAACACTGGACTTCGAGTGTCGAATCCGATGCTATGCTTTTCATCTTGCGTCCGATATTTCCTTTCACATATTTCCATTCACAAATTATACAAACTTTAATCACCTTTTTCAAAATTATTTAGCTTCCAGAATCGTCCCTAATTTATCCAAATAAATACCAGCCGAAGTTGTTAAAAAATAATTTAGTTCCAAGTCAAAATAAACGATGTAATTGTTGGTCATAACTAGTACCTAAAAACATCAGTCTACTTGTCAAGGCGGATTATAGGACTAAAAACGATGTAATTGTTGGACATTTTTCTCCTTACCAGAACAAGGATATAAAATTGGGTTGACAAATCAACGGAAAAGTTACTCTAGTCGTATTATATTCAAGTAGTTTCGCAAAAATGACTATAGTTGTAACAAAACCTTTTCTTTCCATGTGAATTTGAAACTCTTGGTTCACTTCCCGATGACAGAGCAGAGAGGACCATGTTTGTACCCCATCAACAACCAAGCTGAGCTGTCGATCCTTGTTCAGGTTTAACCCTTGCCTTTCAGTTACCACCTTCATGAATGTAAACCGTCAATATATCCTGAAACATCATTATCGACGAATATAACAAACAAGCCTGTCATGTCATTCAAATGTTCATGACATGATATTGCAGGAATTTGCTTCACCTCATCACTACTGACCTCAGACTTTCCCTACTTTAAATTAGGGTATAATGGCATGGTATTTCAGAATTGAAATTAAACAAGTCAACCTGTTCTAATTTTGTAAATAAAGTACAATTTATAACAAAAAAGATAAGATGCACAAAAAAGGTAAATGGACAAAGATTTAAGGTAGCTCAGATACCCAGAGACAGGAAGTCTTTTATTTCTTTAGGGAACAAATAAATTTTAACCGGGTAACATTGAAAGAGCGGAAAGAAATCAAAATTTTGAAAATGTAACACCGGTAACCCAGGAAGCACCAATGGACATAGTTTTCTTGTTGGATTATGATTTTACATGCATTTTATTAATGTAAAATAAAGAAGGGCGATTTTTAATGGTGGATGTAACATTAATTATGGAAAGGATAGTTGTTGGATAGGCATGATATGTCAGGTAGTTTGAATTGTGGGTCAATAGCAACATGAATAATTTGCAATTATCTTTTCTAATTTGGTCCTCCCGGGTCAAAAAATGTTCCCAACTTTCTATTTGGGTTCTTCATAGGCTAAATATAAGAGACAGTTCGGCTGTCAACCAAAAATCTCTCTTCATTATGGTTTCAGAATAAACTTCCAGATTTGCTTCATAGATTTATGGCCAAAATAAAGATTTTATTGTGTCAACAAATATCAGAGCAATAAAGTGAGCTAGACGATCTATACTCTACTAGCAGGGAAAAATAGGTTTCAGGAAAGGTTAATTTCTAAATCTTTTCATTTGCTCAGTAGACTGATCACAAGTTCAGTTGAAAAACTTAAACTGTGCTATTCATTATCAACTACAAAATGTAGAATACGACTAACAGATCGAAGGAGCTGCCAGACCCACACCCAGCAACCACCACCACCAGAAAAAAAATAATAAAAACTATAAAATCTGGACCATGGTGAATAATAGTGGGTGAGCAAGAATAACATTCAAAAATAGATTCTCATGTCTTTAAAGAAAGCTCTCCGAATGAGCAGCTTCTGCAGGATATAGCATTTTGTTCTATTCGCTGCAAAATCTTAATTTCTCTTTAAAACGAATTCCCTTAACAAATATATGTGTTTAAGGATTGAATATATTTTCTTAACTGACTTTTTTTATGATTTCTTCACAAGGAGAATCTCTTATTCACCAATCTCTAATATCATCGAGATTAATCTCTTTTTCTTTTATATCTCTAATAAAACAATAATGGTCAAAAGCATATTACCATTGGACTTGAGAAAAGCAATGTGGAATCACTCCAAAAATACTTGAATCCTGTCCCCCATGCTGTCTTTAAAATCTAACAAGAGTTTTCCCCCAACTTCCTCAGCTGCATCATCCAACAGTTCTTTGATGTTTACACCACCCAAAGCTGTATAAAGTTATGAAAATTCAATTAACAGACATTGTGAAAAAGAAGCATTGAATTGCACATTTGGAATTAATGTCTATTTATATAATATGTAATAATTTCTAAAGAGTAGTAGTACCAGGAACTATATCCGTGATTCCATCCAGAAATCCAGCCTGTATAACAAATTATATATGTATTATGAGAAAATGGAACAAGAAATTTTAATTGGAGCAACATTCAATTGAACACGCGCATAATTTAAAACAAGGAGAGGGGTTACACAGAAACTATGCATAACCACAATATAAGGAGATAAAGCCTTGGCATGATGCAGTACAGAACAAAATAGTTGCATATATGCATTTATAAAACAAATGTCGCATACTATATTCCATTTCTCTTCTTCCAAATAATAGGAGAAGGAGAAGGGCAAGCACAAAATGGTGGAAGAAAGGTGATTAATTTGGGATATTCGGACATCCAATTATACTACTTACACCACTATTAGGATTCCAAATAGATATGTTCAAATATTAAGTTGAATGCAACATATATTATAGTTCATGAGGTTTCAACTATGGCAGCAGAGAATGGTGACATAGCATAAGGTGCTAGCATAAAAAGTTAGAATAGATAGAAATACATGGATATTTACGTATGTTAGAAATCGTGCTAGAATAAAAAAGAAATAGTGTAATTGGATTTTTAGAGACAAACATGCAGCAACTTATGATAAAATCATTCATATAAAAACTGGAAATCAGTAGGCCCCATTTTTAACTAGTTCTGAGTCTTCTGAACAACTAATATGAATAAATCATTGTTCTTCTTTTAGTGCATCGGGAAGGTATGAGCACTTACAGGAATCCTAACATCGAGTCTCTCAAATCCATCTCTGCTCGTTAATTTTACTCTGATTGTTCGAGACCAGATACCAGAGAAAGGGTTCCTTGAACTATCTGCACCATATTTATTGTACACAGCATCAGGTGTTATAACATCCACAATGGGATCTTTGAAACTTTGACTTGTCTTCTCAGTATCAACTTGATCTCTCCCTCGTATACTGTATACGATACTGCTCTCTGACAAATAACTAATTACTATGAGAATGCAAGAATGGAATGCACAACGTATATTTACAACGTGAAAATCAGCACGAGACCTTTACCTCTGTCTGACTCTCCCTAGAGCTGAAACATTTAGATTTACTTATGAAAAGATAAAGGTCTAATTAAATGGCTTTTGTTTATTTTAAAAAAATAGTAATCAAATATTTAATATGATAGTCTGCATTGAACATCTCCATTTCACATAATAGACCTTGATAAAGTTCGAATGCTTCACTCCACATGCAGATGAATTCATAAGGTTATTCATCACCAATCGACTCCTCCCAAGCCCAGCACATTTATGAAAGTAAATTGCAGGAACCATTAATTATAATGTTAGAGATATTAATTGCTTACGACTCTCCATTACACTACAATGTCCCTTTATAGTAGAAGAAGGGTTAACATCTACTTTTTTTTTTTTCGTTAAGTTCTGTCTATCCTACCTCCTCCCTTCGAAAGCTGCGGATTAGCATTTGTAGCATAACGCTTCTCTTCTTCATAGTAAGCATTGAACCCTAAGATATCCTTAATTTCTTCAAAAGAAGGCATGCTTCCTGGAGGAGGAATACGACCTCCTTTAATGGCTATGAGTGAGTCCTACAAATGCGATCATAGATATTATTTATCAGCAAATAAAAAAAACATAAATGATACTGCAAAAGAAACATCAGAAAAAATAGATATAATATCAAGAATAACGAGTTCAACACTATGGCTTGTTATAATAAAGGAGTTGAAAAGATAAAGGGATATTGCTTCCAAAGTCCTCAGCACGAGCTGCAGTGCAGTGAAGAGCCGGGATTTGGTGGTGAATGTAAAAAATTTACAAACAAGTACTTAGTTAGCGTGTCTCATTTAAAACCTGAACTTATGCAGATATAATGTGAATCAATCAGTTCAAATGGGAAAAAGAAGACGAGTGACCTGCATTGCTCGTATAGAAACCCCGATCAAGGAAAGGGGATATGCAACGATCTTAAAACCAATCTCTTCAAGCTCCATAGGATTAAGTATTGGCGTCTTGCCACCACCTTCAAGCATATTGGCCTGCACAAGAGCACATACCAACAAATAATTCCAAGTACCAATGCATTCATTCATCTCTACAATTGACAGAATCGTACCATTTTGGGAACAAGCGGAGAAACTTCGCAGAAAGCCTTCATCTCTTCTCTGGAAGCAAGCGCGTCTATGAAAAGAACATCAGCTCCGGCATCCGCGAACGCCCTCGACCTAACAAGCGCTTCATCCAACGACACAGCTTGGCGAGCATCCGTACGCGCCACAATCACAATATCGCAACCGCTCTCCCTTCTCGCATCCACGGCCGCCTTAATCTTCATCACTGCCTCTTCTCTCGAGACCACCCTCCTCCCGCGAGTGTGTCCACACGCTTTCGGCGCTACCTAACCAACACCATAACCAACTCAATCATATCGATAAACGGAGTCCATGACAGAAGAAACCTAACTAACCAACTAGATGTGCGAAATGTGCGTCAGAGATTAATTTCTCGAAATACTGGATCCATTGATGAAACCTAACTAACCTGATCTTCGAGAATGATTCCGGCGAAACCAGCGCTGATATATCCCTTGAGAGTTCTCTTGAGGTTCATGGCGTTGCCGTAGCCGTTGTCGGCATCGCCGATGACGGGAATGGAGACGGCCTGGGTGATGAGGCGGCCTTGATCGAGAATTTCGCCGTAAGAGATGAGACCGGCGTCGGGCAAGGCGAGCCTAGAAGCGGAGATGGAGAAGCCGCTGGTGAAGCAGAGTTGGAAGCCGGCGGTCTGAACGAGCTTGGCGCTGAGAGCGTCGAAACATGCAGGGCCTTGGTGAACCCCTGGGGAGTCGAGGATTCGGCGAAGGAGCTTGGCGGGAGAAGAAGGAGAAGAAGCATCGTTCCCAGCCAAAGAACACGCTATGGCGAGCGATGATTTGGATGTTCGGAGGAACGAAACGGAAGAAGATCGGAATGGGAAGGGGCCGCCGCCGCTGCTGCCACCACCACTGAGACTGAGACTAACCGTAACAGAGACACTGCCAACCGCTGAAACCTTCATCGCTCGCTCTACTCTTCACTCCCACTCAATTCATTTCATTTCGATTCCATTTCCTTGCTCGCGCACTTTCATTCTTATCCAAATTAATCAGAAACAATTGTTAATTGAATTTACTTTTAATTGTCATTTATCATTTTTAAACTAGTTAATATGAAAATCACTCTTGTTACGTTTGTGTTAGAAAATGCTTTTTTTTTTTCTTATAAGTGATTAAAAACAATAATGTTTCCCAATTTGTCTATTATGTTGGAGAACTTTATTAATCCTACCTAATGGACTTTTCTCTGCCAACCATTCTGTTATGATTCTCAGACTTAAGAGTTAAATATACAAATTGAAAGATTGAAATAACTTTCTCCCAACCTTTTTTCCACACTTTTCAACATATTTTGCTTGCCACGTAATTTGCACCTTGTTATAATCCCACGTGTCTATCCTCACTTTTATTTTCTGTTACGATTTCTGATACCGTATTACATTCATACTGAGATTTTGCCGAAAGAAACCTGGTTTCCTGTCATTATCGCGTTACTGGTTTTAAGTTCTATCTAATATCACACATTCATATTTTAGCATTTACAAAACGAACTTTAATTGGAAGAGATATTTTCCAATTTATTGAAGGATTACTTTGTTTTTTATGTCTTTTCTTACTCTCACTGCTTCAAAAGTTGGTGAGAGAAAATACTATGGATGTTTCAAGAGCTAATATCGGGCATGAGTAGTATTCACACGATTGAAGAAAGTCTATGTTTTAAAAGCTAAAAGAGATCTTCTATACCGATCTTAAATATAAGATTTATTATTTCCATAATCTGATATTAAAGAAACAGATAATAAATTCATCATTAAAAAAAATTTCTTACAAAAATTACAAATATTAAAAAAATCCTAATTAAAAAAATATATTGTAAGACTTGAAAGAATCATTTTGAATCTTTAAAAATAAGATCTATCGTTAGCACAAAATAATGGAAATATTGAAAGATCTTATATATCATCCTAAAAATAAAGGCTTTTACCAAAATTTAGTCAAAAATATTAAAATAGTATCTTGCAAAGTAAACTTTAAACACAAAACGGGTCCTTGTTCCACCATGAAAGTTACCTGAACTTTGTTAGAGCAGGAAACTTGATAAAATTTATGAAAATTATGAACGACTAATTAGACGGGTTTTATTTATTTTTGACAAATTACTAACCAGATGCATACACTGTCTCAAACAAATCCCATAGACATTCAAGAATAACAGTAACAACCCAAATACATGGCTCATAATACAATTACCACTTGGATAAGCACGTCATCGACACTAGAATACCCTTCTTCGTAAAAAAGTGTTCTTGTCTCTAAAATCTCCCTTTAAGCCTGTTTATTGGTGTTTGTAGCATAGCGCTCTTCTTCTTTGTAGTAAGCGTTGAAACCTACAATGTCCTTAATTTCTTCAAAAGATGGCATGCTTCCTGGAGGAGGAACACCGCCTCCTTTAATTGCAGTGAGTGCATCCTACAAATTCAGTCAGATATATATATATATATATATATATATATATATATATATATATATATATATATTTATTATCTGAAAATTAAACTCCACAAAATTAAAACATCAAAAACGAACTCAAATAGGCTTGTTATATGCAAATTTAAAACGGGTAAAGGAAGAACTCCTCCAACAACAATTCAAGGAAGCACCACAAGTATCTCTGCATATCTGATCTAAAGCCTGAACTTACCACGCAACCAGATATCATAAACGTAGTAAAACAATAAATGGGAAAAAAGTTTTACCTGCATTGCTCGTATGCAAACCCCCACCAAGGAAAGTGGATAAACAGCAAGTTTAAAACCAACTTCTTCAAGCTCCTTAGGACTCAGTATAGGCGTTTTGCCTCCTCCTTCAAGCATATTGGCCTATACAACACGAGAGTATGGGTTAACAACCTCAACGAGTTTATACTTCACACCTTGAGTCGTAATAACAAATGATCACCAACTTAGTTACCAAGTTACTACAAACGAATGGAACTAATTCATTCTCAAAAGCTAAGTTAACAGAAGAAGATTGTCCAAATTGTAAGACTAGATATATGGGAAATGGTCCAACATTAAAAGTGAACTGATTTTGATACCGTAGTGTAAAAATTGATAGAAAAGAAATTAAACTTATCTGGTAAATGAAAATCAATTTATGCAGTTCAAGCTGTTAATTGGAACTAGTTAAATGAGAAACAGAGCAAATCAGGCATGCGGAAATCTTGCAAAGAGCATTTTGGGGAACAGTTTGTGTGCAATTGAAGAGGCAAGGCATGCATTGTTAGGAGAACGATGAATATACCAGTTTAGGAACATGGGGAGAAACTTGACAAAGAGCTTTCATTTCTTCAACGGAAGCGAGTGCGTCTATGAAAAGAACATCGGCCCCAGCTTCGGCAAAAGCGTTGCACCTGATGAGCGCTTCCTCCAAGGACACGGCTTGCCGAGCATCGGTGCGCGCCACAATCACAATATCGGAGCCGCTCTCTGCTCGAGCATCCACGGCGGCTCTAATCTTCATCACCGCCTCTTCCCTGGGCAACACCTTCCTTCCGCGCGTGTGCCCACACGCTTTCGGCGCAACCTGTCCAATTCGATTAGGTCATTAAGAACAAGAACAATAATTGAAGGTGTGAGAAAAGAAAGAGGAGCGAGTAAGTGACCTGATCTTCGAGAAGGATTCCTGCGAAGCCGGCGGCAATGAAACCCTTGACGGTCCTCTTGAGGTTCATGGCGTTGCCGTAACCGTTGTCGGCGTCGGCGATGATGGGAATCGAGACGGCGTCGGCGATGAGTTGGCACTGATCGAGCATTTCGCCGTAAGAGATGAAGCCGGTGTCGGGTAAAGCCAGCCTTGAAGCGGCGATGGAGAAGCCGCTGGTGATGCAATAAGGGAAACCGGCGGATTCAATGAGCTTTGCCCCGAGAGCGTCGAAGCACGCCGGGCCCTGGTGAACGCCGGGGGTTTGCAACAGTTCTCTAAGCACCTTCGCCTTCGACATCGTATCGCACTCTCTTCACTTCACTTCACTTCACTTCACTTCTCTACTGACCTAACACCATGCTTTATACTACTATTTTTTTTCTTCCTCTTTTTTCATTTCTTTTTTAAATTTCCATGAAATCACATTTTACCTTCCCCGTGCAACACACTACATTTATTTTTTTTCATCCTTTCCGATTCTTAATTCTCTTCTTTCCATGTTCATCTCCTTTCCAATATTTTCCATGCAACCTTAATTCAGAACACGCACATGCTATTGATTTCTTCACATTATTTTTGTGTTAGTTGTTGAAATGTTAAATAACAGTTTCAAACTAGTGTATGTATACATTTCCATGTTTTATATTTTTCTAATTTAGTCGTATATCTGTATCTTCGTCCGTGTTGTATTCGTATCTTCGTGTCTGTATTCACGTATGATCGAGGGTTTTTCAAAATTCAATGTAACGAAAATTAAAGCATCCTTTAAATTACAAAACATTTGAACAAGAGCAGCATCTGAAGGAACATAGATTAATGTATGAATAATAATATGCAGGTCTATACTAAGCTACCCAGGTCTTTGAGCTTCCAGCCATAGTTCCTTTGCTCCGATTTCCTGAATTGGCTTCCTCATCTTGTTTGAGTGCAGGGTGAAGATCATCGCCAGAATTTGGAGGGTTCTGATCCTCGTCTCTGTCCCCACTGCAATACGATGAAACACCAAACCTTAAAAATAATAATACTAAATGAACAAAACTTAATCTGTTACTGATGTTAAAGCATACACATTCATACTCAATTGTTCTAACAGAAACTATACCAGAAGAAAGTTTGTGCAGTGATACTTACCCTGAATAGATGACAAGCCCAAGGGTAACTGCACCAAATGCCACAAAGTACATCCAATCAACCTGGGAAACATAATTAGCTCTAGAAAAGTTAGCACTTTAAAATGTGGCACACATATAAAAAGGATGCAACATTACTCTCAGACCTTCTCGTGATAAGCAAAAATTCGAATTAAGACAGCCCACATGTCTGAGGTTAACAGAGACAGATTTAGCATGGTAGAACCATTGATCTGTGACAAACCAAGAGAGCTTAGTTTAATAGATTATAGAATCGGGTTAAATTTCTACAATGCTAGGGAATAATTTCAAGAATTTTGATGGCTGATCAATTTTTCACTGTAGTACATAACTGTTAAATTGTTTTGGTGCCTTTATTAGATCATTTTATTCCGAAGTCACAATACAAATATGATTTCTGAAAAAGATATAAACAGAGTAGTTATGGTTTGAATCCATACCTTGAGCAGAACAGGGACTAAAGAGTAAAACATAAACATGGCCACTGCAAATCCAACAAAAGGAAGTGCCTGAAATAAAAAATTGAAAGGAATGAAAATGAATAATAATGCTTGAAGGTGTTACATCACATCGGTTGACATGTTCTGACAACAACAACATGATAACTTGAATCAGACATCCTAGTTAAAGTGAAAGTCTGTCGTTTACTCATAGTGAACAGAGCTTACTGCCTCAGCCGACCAATGAATAGATTTAAGTTCATTGCGCTCAAGTATGCTTCTGTAATAATAATGAAGGATCGCAACAAGAAAAAGAAATGTAAATAGTTCTCGACTTTATTGTTCCTTGATTAAATTACATATCAGAATCGTCATTACTTCAATTCACAAAAAATCTCACCAGACTCTCAGAAAAATAAGTCATTAACTGAGATTTCATAAGTATTATTTGGCACAAATATTCAAGTTAGATGCATAAGTTATGCAACAGAACAGGCATGTGCTGAAGGATACATTTGAATGGCACTAATAATGCCACCAGAGAGACCTAACATTGCCATAAGCTCAACTCTATCAGCATTTTTCACAAGAAATTCCTGCAAAATAGCAGCAACAAAAGGACAATTGTACATAATGTAAAACTGCAAGAGAGTTGAAAAACGCTTTAAAGCAGAAGCAGAATCAGCTTACCTCGCTGACATTACTGATTGCATACAGTGTAGCACCAGCAATAACTAGAAGGTCACCTTTGCGAGGATTACTTCCACCTGTAACAGATGAATAATCAGAGAACTACTACCAATGGAATTCTTCATGTTAATGATGATATTAAACATAAGATAAAAACTTGCTAGCTTTGCAAGATTTCTAAGCATAAAGATAGGGAAGTAACAATACACAGTGCATAAAATCTCACCCACCTGCATGATCACCTGCATGAACATCAGAAAACACAACCAGGACAAGGCCAGAAACACAAACAACTACGCCTGTAATCTTTTTGAATCTATATTTAGTCTTTAAGAAAAGCCATGTAAGAAGCATCACAGACGGAATTGACCAGCAGTCAAGTAGCATCACACTTGTGAGTGAGGTGTATTGGTATGCCTTCACAACTGTTCAGTAGATCAGAACTAGTTTAGATAAAATTGCAAGTAACAAGATCATCTAATTCAACATATCACTTGCTTCATTCGAATACATAAATATATTCATTTCTGCAATGTTTTTTTTATAAATAAGATCATAGTCTTCATCCAGCAACATGAAACACTTACCAAGAAAATTTGCTTCCACATCAACCAATCCGAGAATTACATAATAGTACCATTTTGCCTGTTTCAGAACCATGTGAAGTTAGTGAAGTTGTGATCAACTGTTATTGTTTAGATAACGGAGGAAAATCAGAAATAAATAATATAATTTGTGTTTTGGATAACAGTGTATACCGATCTCAACTGATACTCATTCAAGATTAAGAACAAAATTGTGGAATAAGCATACAGTATTATAACCTTGAGTGGTTTCCTTCGATATAGGAGAATAGTTCCATAGACAAACGTCAAGAACACATAGTTGAGAAAGGATTGTGAAGTGGGAGCATTAATTCCTATGAAGACGAGAAAACAAAAGGGTGAAGAATTGTATTAGTGGTTTAAACATTAGAATAGAAGAAAAGAAAAAAAAAACAAGATGAAGGAAACCTTTTTTAGCCAATTCAGAAGAAGTGAAGCCTGTGGAAGTGATGAGAAGAGACAGAAACTGTCCCAAACCCAGACCAATAAGCGTGTTTGGAGTCCAAAGCCTAGTAAAACTCAACATCATATCTGGGAAGGGAACAAAACTCAACTCACCTCAACTCAATCTGAAACAGTGTGAATAAAAGGTTGTTTTTTTTTATTAGAACTGTGTTTGGGAGGGAATGAACATTGAATGGTGTTGGGTGGGTGAGAAAGTGAGAGTGAAAAAGAGAGGTTTCAGCAGAATTTTAAGCAACCACTTTCAGCCGTCAATTATCACTGCATAGTCTACATCACTTCTTGCTTTCTCTTTCTCTCACCCCATCAACCATTCACATAACCACATTAAATAAATAAACCCAATTTAATATACTTTGACTTTCATTTATGAATTAATACTAATGTATGAAATTTAATACAACACTATAAGGTTTCAGATACCTGTATATGTGGCTGAAGGCAAACTTCATCATGATTGCTTCTTTTGTCTTCAGGTAAAACATCGTTGTCAAAACAAAAACATGAACTTCCCTCTTTGTCACACGAAGATCTTTTTCTTTGGTTACATGTATTTGAAATATGCAATCTTAAATTTGAAAAAAATGAGGTTTTATTTTATTATGTGAAAAGGTATTTTTCATATCTTTTTTGACGGAGAGTATCTCAACTCAGCTTTATCCTTCGAAGAAAAAGAGAGTCAAGCTCTTTGAGCCGCGTAAGGTGCTTTCCTTCTTTTTTTTTTCTCTCCCTTTTCGGCTGTTTCACGTCACTTTACTTTTTGGGTTGTTCTTCCTTCCACCTTTTAACGTGCCAAAATGTTAACCAAAAAGAAAAGGTCAATATTCAAAAACATGTTGGACACAATCGAATATGGTTCATTCGCTATTTTTAATACACATTTAAACATTACTTAATTGTTTTTGTCCTTTCATGATTACAAGTTAGAACACAGCATCTGTGAGTCTCTTTTAGTGCTTATTGTCATTCACTCAATGCCAGATCTCAATCTATTTTTCAATTTTTTTTTAGATTTAATTATTCACTTTCGTTGATATTGGTATCTGGTTCTAAAAGTGTGTCAATTTAGTCTCAACTTTTAAAAAAGTGTCTTACTTAGATCCTTTCAGACAAAAATTATTAAATTCGTTAACTTAATTCATGACTTTTATCATTTAATTTTATATAAATATCAATACTTGATTTTGTAAGTCATTTTAAATATCAATATTGGTAACGGTGTTAATGATTTTTTGTTGAAAAAGACCTAATTGAGACATTTTTTCAAAAGTTGAGACTCAATTAACATTCTTTTAAAAGCGAATATCAAATTGACACATCTAAAATAAAAATGAGAATCATCCTACTAATTAAAGATTTTTTTTACAAGTCAAACTTAAATCAAACAAAAACTAAAGGCACGGATTATAGTATCTCATGTTTTAAGAATAAACAATACTAGTGGAGAAATCATTATTCTTACGATGTAATTTTAAGGATTAATTAGTAAATTAATTTTTATATTTATATTTTTTATTTTTGTTAATTATATATATATATATATATATATATATATATATATATATCGACTAATTGTATCATATTTTAGAAGAAGAAAAAACTTAATCAAGTTCATATTTTCTAAAAAAAGGGACTTTGTCATATTAATGTTAAATTCGAATTTATTACTTATCAAATTTTAAATCATTTTATATTAAAACTTGATTGAGTAAAAAAATAAAAAAATAAAAAATCATAAACTTAAATATAGATGTCAAATTTTTAATTATTAGACGTCCCGTTTTGCCATTATCCGTTAATAACAAACAAAATAAAAACGAGATGAGTTAACTCGTTAAGACAATTTAGGAAGAAAGTTTTAGTAAAATCTATACAAAAGAGAATTTATGAACTTACACACCACTTCACCAACTTTTTTTTCTCTATTTTTAAGATTTATATAAACATATTTAACTATATAAATTTTTCTAAATCTTTAATTAACTAATTAAATATTTTAATCAAATTAATAAAATAATTATTAAATTATTCTATTATAATTAATAACTAAAATTTAATTTAATTTGTATGGCTTAATAATTTACATTATAATAATATTATACATTTGTATAGTATAAATAATATAATTAAGTTATTTTTTATTTTAATTTTTAATCTAAACCAACGGACTGAAATTCATTTTTGTCATCTATAAAATTTACAATAATAGATAAATTTGACATTAATTATAAATTTGGATAAATAATGTTTGGTAAACATAACTTTGTATTAAATAGTTTGAAAAATAAATTGTTTTCTTAATACATTCTGGATGCCACTTCAGCATCTTATAATTTGTTGAGGATCCAAATATTCTTAGGGCTTTTGCTTTTTGACACCTCAGAATATGTATTTCTTTAATTTAGTATGGATATATGATTCTTTCTAAAAGAAAAAATATAATAAATTAATCAAGAAGTTTACATTAAATCACGTCAAAAAAATAAAGAATAAAAAAAATGAGAATAATAATATTATTTTTCTTTTTTTCATCTTAAAGTCATTCCAACTAAGGTTATGTTTTTCCCTTCTGCTATTATGTTACAAATATCCAACGTTTTAAATATAGTTGGATGAAGATAAATTATAGACTTTGTTTGGATACTTGAATATACTCAACGATTTATTTTACAATGCAAACCAACCATGTAAAATTAAATATAATTGAAAGTCCAGTAATTCTAAAATGCATTATAAATTTTTAGGTAATTTGCTTTTAATGATAATCTTTACATTTATTAGATATTACTACATACTTATTTTTTAAAATTAAATATAGAGACAGATACACATTATATATTTTTACTTTTTTTTTGTAATTATTTAACATTTGTTCAATTATTATATAATACTCTTATTTGATATTTATATAATTGTAGTTTATTTTTTATATCTCGATATTTGTTATCGAAGAAAAATATATAATATTTCAATATTGAATAATATTATATTTTTTTCTGTAATTTTTATTTTAATAAAGATATTTAATTAATATTTTAAATGTAAATTAACAAGTACAGATGTAGTTACATTCTATGATAAAAATGAAAATGAAACAAAATTTTCATGTTTATTGAATATGAAGATGGAAATAAATTTTTACTATAAAAATAAATTTAAATAAAATAATCAAATCTACCTCCATCCTATAAATATTCTACCAAATCATTAAATAACATTGGAAATAAAAAATTGCAAATTATGTCATTTATAAGCCTTTTCCATACAACTTGAACCATTCAACATTTTAATGATGTGATATCGTAAAAGGTTATAGATGCTACCATCTAAATCATACTTTAGTTGTGATAAAGCAACTTCAAGTATTATGGATTATCCAATTGAAAATGTTTCCGACCACATAAAGAATTTAGATTTTTCCGCTTTTCATACAAGTTTATGGAGAAACCATAAATGACATAAAATGAAACCAAGATCTAAATATATTTATGTTAATTCTTAAATCGATATTTATTTCATGCCCCAACTATTTACAACTACAACTACTTAATTGCAAATTACAAATGTTACTTGTGTGTTCACATTCTTTTTTTACAATCAAGGATTTTTTTTTTTAATATTTCCTTAAAGTATTCTGATGGGTTAATCTAGTAGAATTTTTAAAATACTTACAGAATATTATATCGTTATCTTTGAAGTTTATAAAATATTAAATGATTTTTTTTAATAAAAATTACAGTTTTAAATTGTTGATAATGTGACATTACTTGCGCTGCTCTGCATGCTTCAGAATCTTGCAGCGCTGCAAGCTCATTGGCCTCCTGCATATATATATATATATATATATATATATATATATATATATATATATATATATATATATATATATATAAAAAAATATTAATAATTTTATATATATTTTTATAA
>Ga0214544_1003645_pt1 | contig 31574 bp, 15 predicted proteins | sample CNSS3metaG_FD_160074 | JGI IMG/M metagenome (GOLD analysis project Ga0214544, IMG submission 160074) | Root nodule microbial communities from cowpea collected in UCLA plant growth center, Los Angeles, California, USA - CNSS3 | ecosystem: Host-associated > Plants > Roots > Nodule | place: USA...
GCTGGAGTCCGTAAGAGAAGTGATGCCGCGCGATCTCGTCACTGAGACCCTTTATCTTGACCGACATACGGTTATACCGATCGAGGTAACTCCTCAGTGATTCCCCATCCTCCTGTCGGATGTTTACCAGATTGTCGACCGTCAGAATGGCCGATTTCAGGGGCGCGAACTGCGTGCTGAACCTCGCTTTCAGAGTAGCAAACGAGTCGATACAGCCGGTCGGTAGCTCAGAGAACCATTCCAGCGCTTCCCCGGTAAGCGAGGTTGAGAAGACTCGGCACCAGATGGGGTCGCTGACCGCATGAAACATCATCTGGTGCATGAAGACCCGCATGTGATTGTCTGGATCGGTCGTACCGTCATACTTGTCAAAAGTCGGCATCTTCCACTTCTCTGGTAGCGGCGTCTCCAAAATATAAGGGGTGAAGGGGGAGGATCCCGACGCGGGGATCGGCTGCCGTGACAGGCGACCCCCGTTGTTTGCTCCTGAACTCTCGGCTACCGTGTGTGACGGGTTTCCCCTTGAAATCTGGGTCCTTTCGACTAGAACCGGCTGTGATTGCCCGTGCCCGGTTGTTGGAGGACGACTTTCCACCCGCTCGGCGTCCCGACGTTGCTGCTCCCGACTTAGCCTGAGCGGGTCAGGAACGGTGGGTGTCGAAGGGATTCCGTCTTCTTTATGTCTTAGGATGGCATTCTCCTCACGCAAAATCTGCATCTGCGCTTCATAGTTCCTCTGCATCTGCGCTTCATAGTTCCTCTGCATCTCGTCCATCCTCTGCTGCATCACTCGTATCATCTCCCGAGTATCCGCTTGATCATCCGCTGATCTTCCTCCGTCCATATTGCTGTTTCGGTTCCTAGTGGTCACCATATGGGTGTATTCTCAAAGGAGATTGCTCGGCCCCACGGTGGGCGCCAAAATGTTTCGGGGTGTAGGGACTAAGAGCCTACTATGAGAACCTCTTCACCTAGCACTGTCTCTTCCTTCTCCAACCACTTCAGCGAAATCCTCTCCCTAGCTCGATCGGTTGGTCTGACGATCGGGGTACCTGCCTAAAGTACTCCGATGCTTAAGTTAGATGGGGCGGATCGGTGTGTCAGAAATCAGTAGTAATAAATACGCAATTAATGTTCTTACCAACCTACCTTTGGGCTCTATTTATAGCTTTCGACATGGGCCTGTGATTAAGGTTCCTTAATCACGGCCCAATGAAACCTTAATGAAGATTAGTGACCCGTTTAACCGATAATCAATAACTTAAGTTGTATAACCGTGCGACCGATGGCCGCTTGGCTGGGTTGATGGTGCTATGTTTCCCGCAAATTGACAGCGTGTCTTACCGATCCACCGAAAGGAGCTTACGAAGGCCCGCTGCTGCTTTTATCAATGAACCGATGGACCCTTGGGGCCCGAAGGTCTGCCGCTGTTGCTTTAACCGATGCACCGATGGGCCTATGCAGCTAGAAGGCCCACCAATATTGTTTAGCCGATGAACCGATAGGCGCTCAAGGTTAGAGGATCCGCCGCAGTTGTTTTACCGCTGGACCGATAAGCTCCCAAGGTTGGAGGGTCCATCACTGTTGTTTTATCTGTAACTCGTTCGACCGATGGTCCCCTGAGGGTTATTAATGGCCGATTGACCGATTGGGCATACTGTACACAAGCCCCCCCAGCCTCGAGCGACGGGAATGAAGCGAAGAGGTTTTACTCAGACCGTGGTGCCGATCGACCGATGGTGTTTCTCAACGGTTACATTGCCTCGTGGATCGTGCCTGTCAGTTACGATTTGAAGCGTCGCGAAGCTGGGACCGTTGATCCGAATGTGATCGTAGGGCCCTGGAGCTGCCACGTGTCACATGGTCCCCCCTATAAATAGGTTTGTGTGGCTGCCGTTATTTTCACGCTTTCCTTTCTCTTTCTAGCCGAGCCACCGATCATTTTTCTCTCTCTGCAGGTAAAAAATGTCTTCAGGTGCATCGGATTCAGATGGTCAGTCGGGTGGAGCGGTCGGGTGGTCTGGGGATGCCGGGTCGATTTCCGCCTTATTCGAGTCGTCTGAGTCGGGAACTTCGCTCGGGGGAATGTCGAGCGGCACGGATTCACCAATACTTTTGAGTGGTAGCTCTGAGGCCGATCAACCGGTCGAGGAGACGTTGGAGCAGGTCGCTGCTTCTGATGAGAGTGGTGACCTGATCGGGATCGACGTTGACGACGAGGGGGACGACGTCAATCTGCCAGAAATATCTGGGTACGACTGGGCCCCTTATGAGCCGCGCACGGTCGCGACAAGGTTTCGCTGGGGGAACGACCTGGGGGATCTGGTCGAGCGGACCAGAATATTTAGCGAGGAGGTGGAGGATCGGCACCTTCGGGTCAAAATATGTGCCGGCAACGAGAGAGTGTGCCATGGGAAGGGAGAGGCGAAGCTAGACTTCTTCTACGTGTACGCCTGTTTCTTCCACGATCTACGCTTGAGCATTCCATTTGCCGATTGGCAGATGGCCGTCCTTCGCTAGATTCAGTGTGCGCCAACGCAGATTCATCCGAACGCCTGGGCGTCTATGCAGGCGTTCGACGTCCTTTGCCGGGCGGCCGGTCTCACACCCACCATGCCTCTGTTCCTCCATTTCTATAAGACTCGACCGACGGCGTCCAAGGGTTGGGTCTCGTTCTTGGGGGCGAACAAGAGCCTTCTCACTCTCTACCTTGCATTGTACAAGGGTTTCAAGACCGGGTTTTTTAAGGTCGCGATTCCCAGCAAGGGAAGGAAGTATATCTTCGACGAGCAGGATCGTCCCAAATTTCCTCTATACTGGACGGCGTTCCCTCCTCCCACAGACGCCTGGGCTGAAGAACTGTTGACCCCGGCCGAGCGGGCTGACCTGGCCGTCCTTAAGACCCTGCCCGACAAGATCCACCCGCGGCCGCTGATGCAATGTGTCCGCTCCCCCGACCTATCGAGGACGGTTTATGGTTAGTTGTTCTGATATTGCCGGTCGTCAATTTTGGTCGCAGTTTAACTTAATTGTTTTGTCGTTTTGCAGATATCATGGCTCGAACGACCGCTGCCAACGCTGAGTTCGTTGCTCGCGCTAAGGCTCGACGACGGGGGGGAGATATCGCCGAGGAGGTGGTTCCACTCTCAACCGTTCCAGCTGCCCCTCCGACCGGTGAGGGTGCTCCCACCGTCGCTCCCGTCGGCACTTCTGGTGCGGTCTCACGGCCTCGCTTGGTTATGAAGCGACCAAGTTCTGGTGTTGCTGCCGCTGCTGCCGGGGACAAGGGCAAGAAGTCCAGAAGAGAAGACCCCCCGACCGTCCCCCCGTTCAAGAAACAGAAGCACGGGGAATCGTCTGGGTCATTGGCCGACGCTTTCCTTGGCGGCGGCGCTCGTCTGGATGAGGAGATATTCCTTCAGTTGGGACCTCGCCTGACTGAGGCCCTGAAGGATGTGTCTGAAGAAGACGCCCTACGGACTGCTGGGGAGCTCACCCTGAGGTTGGCTGCTCTGTACACCAAGTTTCCCCGTCCCGATCGGAGCAGGATTGAGGACTTGGAGAAGGAGCTTGCATCTGCAAAGACTGAGCTCTCCGAGGTCAAAGCGTCGGCAGCCGATCTGAAGGCCCAGTTTGATCGGCTCAACGGCATCAAGGCTGAGCATGCCAAGTGTGCTGGGTTGCTGAAGGCTGCTGACGATCGGGCCAAGGCGGAGCAAGTCAAAGCAGGTGAAGCCGCCGATGAACTGCGCAAACTCCAGCGACGCTTCGACGACTTATCTCTGGAGCACCTGGCGGCTGTCGGTTCAGCCTCCGATTGGCAGAAGAAATCAAAGGACCTGGAGGCCGAGCTGGAAGTGGCCGATGAGCAAGTATTTGCTCAATATGAATTAGGCTTCCAGAGGGCCGTCGACCTGGCGGTCTTCTATTACAACTGCTCTCCCGACCGGTTCGACGTGCATATGGGGGTAGTAGATGGGAAGGTGGAGAGGGTCTTTGACCGGCTGGACGAGGTCAATGATCCACCTGTATAGGTTATTTTGTTTTTGTTTTAACTTGTATATTTTGATATAACCGATCGAACCCGATCAACCATTCGGTGGATCGCGTTCGCTCGGTTATTAGGTTATTTTTTGGAAAACACTTATGTAAATTTTTAGTTCCGTATTTATTTCATTCGCTGAATTTTTATTCTACTTCGCGATGTCGACCAGCCTTGCTTCGTTGTTACTTCTCTTCGTCGGCGATCGGCCGCGTTTTTATTATCTTAGCGTTGGCGATCGGCCGTGCAATTGTTGTTTTTACTACGGGCGATCGGCCCTGTAATTGTTTAACTTGTTAATTTTCCTAATTTGCGTTAAGTGGTAAGTTGATCGGGCGATCGGTATCCGAACGCTACATTCACTCTCGATTATCCGTTCCGCATAGCTGGTTTTTGCGCGCTTGATCAATCTTTTAGATCGTGAGCGTTATACCCCGATCGATCAAGACAGTTCGTGTCACTTGTTTTCCCGTAGGGTAATTAGATCGCTTGGATCGGTGCTGACAGAGCGGGACTTCCTCTTGGAAGTCCCTGACTCGTTCGGTCAGGCTTTGCTTGGGTCCCGTAGGGAGCCCAGTCGGTCAGATTGTCGGATAGAGTTGTATGAAACGCTCATTTTATTCATGATTAACTGTAATACATCTTGAGGTGCGACGCATTCCACGTGTTGGGTATTTCTTTCCCGCTCAAGTGCTCCAGCCGATAGGCTCCGTTCTGCAGGCTCTCGGTCACGCGGAACGGGCCCTCCCAGTTTGGTGCTAGCTTTCCTTGTATTGACTTTTTTCGCGCATCATTGGTTTTTCTCCAGACTAGATCTCCCTTGACGAAACTTCTTGGTTTGACCTTCGCGTTATACCTTCTTGCCACAATTCTCCTGCACGCTTCTGCTCGCACGGCTGCTGGCTCCCTTCGCTCGGTCGTCCAGTCCAATTCCTCGCGCAGTCGTCCACAATTGACCTCGAGATCTTGCATCTCCCGCCGAAAGGTCGGCTCTCCTACTTCGACTGGTAGCATGGCGTTGGTTCCATATGTTAGGTTGAAGGGAGATTCCCCGGTCATTCCGTGCGGCGTGCAACGATAGGCCCAAAGGACTTGTGGCAGCTCGTCAACCCATGCTCCTTTGGCTTCTCCCAACCTTTTCTTTAATTCCGCCACTATGACTTTGTTCATGGCCTCAGCCTGGCCGTTGGTTTGGGGATGCTCGACCGAGCTAGTAACGTGTCTTATTCCTACTTGCTTATAGAAGTCCCTTAGCTTCTTGTCGATGAACTGACGGCCGTTGTCAGTAATGATCGTGTGAGGGAGGCCGAATCGGCATATGATGTTGCGCCAGACGAAGGAGTGGACTTGCCGAGCGGTTATGTTAGCCAATGCCTCTGCTTCTACCCATTTCGTAAAATAATCTACTGCCACAAGTATGAACTTCTTCTGCGCCCGGCCCACCGAAAAGGGTCCGACGATGTCCATCCCCCATTGAGCGAACGGCCATGGAGCCGTTAAGCTATGTAACTCGGTCGGGGCTCTTTTTACATCATTTCCATGGGCTTGACATCCTTCGCACTTGCGTATCATGGCTTCGCAGTCCTGTTCCATGGTCGGCCAAAAATATCCCGCTCGGAGTATCCTTGCTTTCATCGTCCGCCGACCGGTGTGCATTCCGCAGATGCCGTTATGGACCTCGTTCATGACGTATGCCGCTTCATCTGCAGATAAGCACTTAAGGAGTGGCGCTGTGAAGCCTCTCTTGTATAGATCTTCTCCGATGATTACGAAACGGAGCGCCCTCCTCCTTTCCGTCGGTCTGACCTCTTCTCCAGCCTCGCACCTCTTTAAGAGTTCTCGTATCTCGGTAGTCCAATCAGCCGATCGTTCTGTTGCAGCGCATTCTCCCGCCGAAGGTCTTGTCAGGGTTTGCCTGATAATCGTCTTCAATTGGCCCTTCTCCTTTCCGTCTGCCAGCTTGGATAGCCTATCGGCTCTAGCGTTCTCCGCTCGGGGGATGTGGTGGATGGTAACTTCTTCGAATTCTTTCATGGCTTCAACAGCCTTGTGGTAGTACTGAAGCAGCAAATCATCCTTGACTTGGTATTCACCCTGTACCTGCCCGACAACGAGCTTCGAGTCGGTGTTACACTTCAACCTCGTCGCGCCCAAGTCTTTTGCTAGTCTTAATCCGGCGATCAGCGCTTCATACTCCGCCTGGTTATTTGAGGCTTTAAACTGGAACTGCAAGGAGTGCTCCACTGTAAAACCGTTCGGTCCTTCAATGACGATTCCCGCTCCGGCACTTCGTTTGTCCGACGATCCGTCAACGAAGAGGATCCACGTTTGCTCGGGCGAAGGGGTCGGTCCGTGGAGTTCGGCTGCAAAGTCGGCCAAATGCTGCCCTTTGACCGATCCTCTAGGTTCGTACCTGAGACCGAACTCAGACAACTCAACCGACCAGGCAATCATCCTACCGGCCAAGTCGGGCTTTCGAAGTATCTTGGCTATGGGATGATCGGTTCGGACGACCACCTGGTGACTCTGGAAATACTGGTGCAGCCGACGTGCGGCCGTTAATAGTGCCAAGGCTATCTTCTCTATCAACTGATACCTCGTTTCCGCACTCTGTAGAACTCGGCTGATGAAATAAACAGGCCGCTGCTCCGGGGCTTCTTGCACCAAGGCTGCGCTGATCGTGTCGTCTGTGACCGACAGGTATAACTGCAGGGGCAGCCCTTCCACCGGTCGGCTCATGATTGGTGGTGCGCTGATCATCTCCTTTATTTGTTGAAACGCCGCCTCACACTGATCATCCCACTTCTCCGTAGTCTGCTTCTTCATGATTTTCAGGATCGACCTAACCTTCTCTGTCAGCCTGGGTAGAAATCGCGCCAGAGAAGTCAGTCGCCCCATCAACCGCTGAACCTCCTTTAAATTTTTAGGGCTCCTTATCTCAACAATAGCAGCGCACTTGTCGGGATTCGCCTCTATGCCTCGGGCCGTCAGCATGAAACCTAGAAATTTCCCTGCCGGCACCCCAAAAACACATTTCTCTAGGTTGAGACGCATGTTATATTTGCGCAACCGGTGGAAGACCTCCCCGAGGTCGCGTACGTGCTCTTCGATCGTCTGCGATTTCACTACCATGTCGTCCACATACACTTCCATGGATCGACCGATCTGCCCACGAAAGACCCGATCCATTAGCCTCTGATAAGTAGCCCCTGCGTTCTTTAGACCGAACGGCATGACCTCGTAGCAGAAGTTTGCTCGATCCGTTATGAACGCCGTTTTGGATTTGTCTGGGCCATACATGGGAATCTGGTTGTACCCAGAGTACGCGTCCAGAAAACTCAAGTAGTTGTGCCCCGAGGCCCCATCCACCAGCCGATCGATGCTGGGCAGCGGGTAGGCGTCCTTCGGGCAGGCTTTATTGAGGTCGGTAAAGTCCGTTCACATCCTCCATTTCCCGCTCGCCTTCTTTACCATGACCACGTTTGCCAACCAGGTAGTATACTTAATCTCCCTGATGAACCCCGCCCCTTCTAGCTTTCTCACTTCCTCCTCAACCGCCTTCCTTCTTTCCTCCCCCATCTTCCTTTTCTTTTGTGAGACCGGGCGGGCTTCCCTAAAGATAGCCAACTTGTGAGACATCACATCGGGATGGACGCCCGACATATCGGCGCTAGACCATGCAAACAAATCTTTGCTTTCTAAAATCACCGCTCCCAGGAGTTCTTCTTCCTCCACGCTCAGGGCTCCCCCGATCTTCGTGAATTGTCCAGGCTGGCTTCCGATCAGGATCTCCTTTGTTTCCCCCTCTGGTTGCAGCCGATCCTCAGTATTCGTCCGGGGGTCTAGGTCTGTCATCGCAACCTCCGATCGGTGTTGTTTGCGCGGTCGGCTGTGAGGCCTGATCCTCAATCCTGCAACATAGCACTGCCTGGCGACCTGTTGATCCGCGTGCACCGTGCATATTGTCCCTTTGTCCGATGGGAACTTCATAGCCAAGTGTAAGGTAGACACAATCGCTCCGAAGGCGTTCAAACAGGGTCTGCCTAGCAACACATTGTATGAAGTGTTAGCTTCAACAAGAAGGAATCTAACTCTTACCTCTCGGCCATCCTTCCTCGAGCCGATCCTCGTTCGAAGGTCCACGTATCCCCTTGTGTCCACCCGCTCGCCCGAAAATCCTACAATCTGCTCGTTGTATGGCACGATCAGGTCTTCGGAGAGGTTCATCTTTTGGAAAGTCTTCCAGTATAAGATGTTGACAGAGCTTCCCTGATCGACCAACACCTTCCCGACCCCATATTCGGCCACTTCTATTGAGATGACCATCGGGTCGTCATGATCGGGATCGGGCGCCTTGAAGTCGTCGTTCGTGAATGTGATGGGGGCATCGATCGGATCTTCTTCTCGATCAGATGGACCGACTTCAGCGCTCGGACGTGCCTCTTTCGGGCTGCGGAGCTTGACCCTCCTCCGGCGAACCCCCCGGAGATGGTGTTAATATAACCCCTCAGGGGTCTTTCCTGGTTACGACTTCGGCTTCTTCTCGGACTCCGACGTGATCGGTACGGTCCTCTCCTACGCTTCTCGCGCTGGGGTTCCCTTTTCTTTTCCGATCGGGTTGGGGGGACTCTTCTCCTCGGGCTTTGATTCCTCATCGGACTCCGCTGGGGACGATCTTGCCGAACGTATTTCTTCAAGTGTCCTTGTCGAATGAGCTCTTCTATTTTGTCGCGGAGCGTATGGCATTCTTCGGTAGTATGCCCGATAGTCCGATGGTACTGGCAGTGCTTGCTCCCGTCGGCATCGGGCGACGGCTTCTTCCTGATCGCTGGGAGCGAATCAATGCTGAAGGCTTCTTGCAGGATTCTGGCTCGGGGGACCGCCAGAGGGGTGTAGGTCGTGAACTTTGGGGGCTTCCGTTCGGTGGGTCGAGCTGCAGGTTTGCTTGGTCTAGGGACAATCGGCTTCGGGAGCGCAGCATCCTCCTTCTCCCTCTTCTTCACTCTAAACTCCTGCATGTCTTCCATCTGTATAAACTTGGCTGCGCGTTCCCTCATCTCTTCCATCGTCTGCGGCTTCTTACGGCTTATGTTGTCCGCAAAAACTCCTGGCTGGAGTCCGTAAGAGAAGTGATGCCGCGCGATCTCGTCACTGAGACCCTTTATCTTGACCGACATACGGTTATACCGATCGAGGTAACTCCTCAGTGATTCCCCATCCTCCTGTCGGATGTTTACCAGATTGTCGACCGTCAGAATGGCCGATTTCAGGGGCGCGAACTGCGTGCTGAACCTCGCTTTCAGAGTAGCAAACGAGTCGATACAGCCGGTCGGTAGCTCAGAGAACCATTCCAGCGCTTCCCCGGTAAGCGAGGTTGAGAAGACTCGGCACCAGATGGGGTCGCTGACCGCATGAAACATCATCTGGTGCATGAAGACCCGCATGTGATTGTCTGGATCGGTCGTACCGTCATACTTGTCAAAAGTCGGCATCTTCCACTTCTCTGGTAGCGGCGTCTCCAAAATATAAGGGGTGAAGGGGGAGGATCCCGACGCGGGGATCGGCTGCCGTGACAGGCGACCCCCGTTGTTTGCTCCTGAACTCTCGGCTACCGTGTGTGACGGGTTTCCCCTTGAAATCTGGGTCCTTTCGACTAGAACCGGCTGTGATTGCCCGTGCCCGGTTGTTGGAGGACGACTTTCCACCCGCTCGGCGTCCCGACGTTGCTGCTCCCGACTTAGCCTGAGCGGGTCAGGAACGGTGGGTGTCGAAGGGATTCCGTCTTCTTTATGTCTTAGGATGGCATTCTCCTCACGCAAAATCTGCATCTGCGCTTCATAGTTCCTCTGCATCTGCGCTTCATAGTTCCTCTGCATCTCGTCCATCCTCTGCTGCATCACTCGTATCATCTCCCGAGTATCCGCTTGATCATCCGCTGATCTTCCTCCGTCCATATTGCTGTTTCGGTTCCTAGTGGTCACCATATGGGTGTATTCTCAAAGGAGATTGCTCGGCCCCACGGTGGGCGCCAAAATGTTTCGGGGTGTAGGGACTAAGAGCCTACTATGAGAACCTCTTCACCTAGCACTGTCTCTTCCTTCTCCAACCACTTCAGCGAAATCCTCTCCCTAGCTCGATCGGTTGGTCTGACGATCGGGGTACCTGCCTAAAGTACTCCGATGCTTAAGTTAGATGGGGCGGATCGGTGTGTCAGAAATCAGTAGTAATAAATACGCAATTAATGTTCTTACCAACCTACCTTTGGGCTCTATTTATAGCTTTCGACATGGGCCTGTGATTAAGGTTCCTTAATCACGGCCCAATGAAACCTTAATGAAGATTAGTGACCCGTTTAACCGATAATCAATAACTTAAGTTGTATAACCGTGCGACCGATGGCCGCTTGGCTGGGTTGATGGTGCTATGTTTCCCGCAAATTGACAGCGTGTCTTACCGATCCACCGAAAGGAGCTTACGAAGGCCCGCTGCTGCTTTTATCAATGAACCGATGGACCCTTGGGGCCCGAAGGTCTGCCGCTGTTGCTTTAACCGATGCACCGATGGGCCTATGCAGCTAGAAGGCCCACCAATATTGTTTAGCCGATGAACCGATAGGCGCTCAAGGTTAGAGGATCCGCCGCAGTTGTTTTACCGCTGGACCGATAAGCTCCCAAGGTTGGAGGGTCCATCACTGTTGTTTTATCTGTAACTCGTTCGACCGATGGTCCCCTGAGGGTTATTAATGGCCGATTGACCGATTGGACATACTGTACAAAACATCAGAGAGACTTAAAACGTTGAAGCTTAACCCTAATCAGAAGTCAGGTGTCTTAACATGGAAAAACCATGTTTGAAATTAAAGGAGCTACATCTCTCATTCGTTTTCCATATATGATTTTTTTTTTCATTTTATTTATTTATTTTTATGTGGAAGTGAGAGGCGGGTATATTTTCTCTCAAATTATATATTGTATATTTTATAGATATCTTATATTGAAAATTTATTTTAATAACTTATTATTATTATGTTATCACCTCTGATAATTATACTACATACACACATATATATTATTCGGAACAAAATTACCCATTAACTTTTTTCTTCTTTCCTGCATTAATATTCCTTAAGAAGCTAATCCAAAATGGTATTTTATAATTAATTTCTACTAGCTGTACAAGTTGTTAGTGTCCTACCATATATAATTAATACGACGACTCTACCAATCTGTTGTTAATTTTTCAAAAAATTTATTGGAAACTTAGCAAATAAGACGAATGACCTAACATAAATTTAAAATTATAATAAATTTTAATCAATTAAAAATAATGTATTTTTTTCCTCGTGATACTTTTTGACATTATTATGCCATTATATTCATACTATTTTGTTTTTTCGGGTTGAAGTCCTCCCACACGCTTTAAATATGAGATATATCGAAGATATATTAAAGTTCATTTCCTCACAAAATGCCTTCTGACAACAACTTTCTTATCTTCTTATTATTCCCTCATTTCATTTCCTATACAATATAACACACACCACCAAACACTACGAATCTTACCATTATTTATATAAACACCCATCTTCCTCAATTCCTATATGTGTGGAAAAACCACATGGCAACTCAATAATATCCTAAATAAAGTTACACTCAAACTTAACAACATAAATAATTAGGCAAATCAACCATTTAGTCATTTATTTTTCAATTACTATATTAAAAATGTCCTACATTCTTAAGGATTAAATTATTTTTTAAAATAAATTAATTCCTACGATTGTTTTTCTTTTCTACACCAGATCCTAGTTTTCACACTAATTTATAAGTAATACGAGGTGTGAAGGTTTTTTTGGTCAAAATAATAAACCTCTTATTCAATTCATGCGACGCTCCTGAAACGCACGAGGAAAAAAAAATTGGTAAATGGTAATGTTGTTTTTTCTCCATTTATTTTCTACTCTTTTTTTCGGTAAAACAAACAAGGATTAATTTGAAAGGAACCAAAGTCAACAGAGGATCAGGGTAGAGATAAAATTTTCATTATAGATTTAAATAGTTTTTATTAGTCTCATGTAGTGTGGTACATTCCCAAATACAAATTTACATGCACTCAATAGGTATGCATAGGAAAAAAAAAATCTTTGTTTTGATCTCCGTGGATAAAAGGGAAGTGAAGAAAACAGAACCAAACAAAAAAGAAGCAAACATGGACACCAAGCCCTCTACGCCTTTGCTTTCTCGAAGTCTCAGCTGGCTTTGTCGGAACTGCGTCCTGTTCTTCAGACCACAACAACTCCTGCTACGCTCTCTCTAGTTCCTTCTTCTTCAACCTCTCTACCAAAAACTCCAAGGTCTTGTATCCATTACACTTTTATGTTTTCTTCTCTTCACTCCATTTCAGATCAAACAAAACAAAATGAGACATCACAATTGGATCAGGGACTTAACCATCTGTTTTTGTTTTTCCTTATGTTTTTGTTCTGCCTTTTTGGGTGGATGGGGAGGTTAAAATTTTCCACTCCTGACATTTGTTTCTTCAATTCTGGTTTCATTCTGTTATGTACCATTTTGAAAGGTGAAAAAATGGTTGCTTGAATATCTGCTGCTTCTATAGGCTTTTTGGGATATCCTTCATGAAAAAATTCAGTTTTCCTCAGATTCTATATGCACAACCTCTTATTTTATTCTGGACATGCCAATAAAATAGGTTTCTTTTACATGAGGTGAAACATCCAATCTAAGAAAAAGCAAAGCGAAAAATGATATTTTTTGGGGTCCCAATTACCAATAAACAAAGTAGAATCCTGTTATCCAGACTTTTGTATGCTCGGAATTTTCTCCTACTTTTGGTATCGTTACTGGAAGAAGAAACTATGGCCCACCCTTTAGATTTTTTTGGCCTTGTGAGGAAAATTGTATAGGCGTATCAGATTTCTTTTCTTGTAGCTTCAATCAAACTTGGCCGCATTGCATGATTCAGACTTGCTGGGCTCCAGTTTTGGTAGTCCTTGATTTTTCCAGACATCATCCACATAGAGAATTCCACGTGCAACGTTGGAATTCATACTCGGAATAGATTTTTTTTTTTCATTAAGCTCTTCAAGGATTTAGCCCTTTTCTGAATGAATCCTGAGTCCTGTTCCTTCTGACTCAAAAATTGTCTTTCGTTCCAATCCCCCATCACAGTACACAAAATGATTTCACTCTTCTGGTAATCATCAAGGAAAAGAATAAAATACAAATAAATAAAAGGTTCCTTTCGAAAAATTTGATGCCAGTGACTCATGCTTAATCGATGTAATTTTTCACTGTCCAGTTCTGTACCATATACATCAAGGGAATAAAAGAGGCATAAGTAAGCAGCGTGCAGCGGTGGAATCATAGTGCAGTGTTGATGGGGCATTTTTCATCTGCGTTCACTAGGTTGGCGAAGTCCTTTGCAACGAAGAGAAGTGGGAGTTCTGATGGATGCAACGGGAGAGAAGCTGCGGAAGCAATGGCGAAGGAAGCCAAAAAAAATCACTTCATGTTGCACAGCTCCGGAACCGTTAATGTTGACGGTTCAAACAACTTTGCCTCACTTTTCTCCAAAAAAGGAAAGAAAGGAGTGAATCAGGATTGCTGCGTAGTGTGGGAAGTATGTAGCAGCATCGAATATTTCCCTCCTTATGTTACCGATATTTTCTTTTCTTAATGGGGTATTTACTGCACAAGATTTTTGTTGATGTTGGTTATAGGAATTTGGGTGCCAAGAGGACATGATTTTCTGTGGGATTTTTGACGGGCACGGGCCATGGGGTCACTTTGTGGCCAAGAGAGTGAGAGAGTCAATGCCACCATCTCTGCTATGCAACTGGCAGGAGACACTTTCCCAAACTTCACTTGATCAAGATGTTGATGTTGATATTGCAGCAGAGAAAAAGCAACACCGGTTCAATATATGGAAGCACTCTTACTTGAAAACTTGTGCTGCAATTGATCGAGAACTAAAGCAGAATCGCAAGATAGATTCATTTTTCAGCGGCACAACTGCTTTGTCCATTGTTAGACAGGTAAACATAACACAAAACCACCTTGTCAGAATAATTTTAGTTTTGTTCTTTAATTAGCTGCCAAGTCAATTTGAAAAATGAATCCAGTGATCTCATTGAACCTAATCCTGATCTGTGATGGGCAGGGTGAACTAATTGTAATTGCAAACGTTGGTGATTCTCGTGCTGTGTTAGGCACAGCATCGGATGATGGAAGTTTGGTAGCAGTTCAATTGACAGTAGATTTCAAACCCAGTTTACCGCGTGAGTGTGTTTCCGTGCATCATTGTAACTGGTCTAGAATGACACCGACCAGACCAATATTTTGATGTGACAAGTTACTAACTTTTTGTGTAAACTAAAAAATGTGGTTACATGGAACTGTTGCAGAGGAAGCGGAGAGAATAGTGGAGTGCCAAGGACGAGTTTTCTGCTTGGAAGACGAGCCTGGGGTGTACAGGGTGTGGTTACCTGACGAGGAATCACCAGGACTTGCAATGTCAAGGGCTTTTGGTGACTACTGCGTCAAAGAGTATGGTCTTATTTCAGTGCCTGAAGTAACACACAGGAACATAACCAGCAAAGACCAGTTTGTTGTGCTAGCCACTGATGGGGTATATACACACACTCTTTTCCTTGTACATGTTCATTCTGATTGAAACAAAAAATGAAAGAAATTAACGTTGTTCATGTGGTATTGTTATAGGTGTGGGATGTAATCTCGAATCAAGAAGCAGTGGATATTGTGTGTTCAACAGCAGACAGAACAGAGTCTGCGAAACATCTGGTGGAGTGTGCGATGCGTGCATGGAAACGTAAGAGGAGGGGCATTGCAATGGATGATATTTCAGCTATTTGTCTCTTCTTTCACTCTTCACCATCACTTCACCGTGTTGATGCCACCCTAGAATAGAACAGAACAGAACATTTATCATGTAAAATTGGCAAGTCAAGTGCCACTTGCTGTTGCATCCATGTAAACATGGTCCCCTCCGATTAAGGTTTATTCAAATCGATGTCGTGTCTCACTCTCCTCTTTAATTTCTTAACCTAATTAATCACGTCAAGCCTATCGTTTTTTGTTTTTTAGTTTCAACTTGCCCCTACCATAATTCCTCAGTTTTCATCACTCTCACATTGGAATCAAGTATTTTAACACAAAAATGTAAATTGAATTAATTTTCTGCATAAATTTGGTATGGTTAAGTCAAGACTTCAGCCAGTGTTGTGATAGTCAATCTTTTGGTAATTAATAAGAAAACTTATAGCATGTGAAATAAAAATTTTGACCCTAACTTTAATTTCAAATTAAATTTAAGAACGCCGCGAACACTATTCATGGATATAGGGTTGGCACCTAAATTTGACCAAGTGGGCTATTCCAACGTGAATGATTAAATGCGGCAAGATTAATTTTTGTGCCCTAAATTCCAGGAAAGCAAGGCATTGACACGCGTCAAGGTATCAGCATCTTTTATGTGGATGTATTTTTCAGATTGACAATTACAGAAGCTTCGCAAAAGTTGAAGAAGGATAGGTTGTCGTTTTAGCACAAAAATCTTGAAAAATGATTTTTTGACTATTAAATTTTGATAATTTTCTCTTATAATTTTAGTTGTTATTTTTTAAATAGTTTTATATTTATTTTTTTTATTTTTAATATTTCAAAATCACTTAAAAGATGATACCTCAGATTATAAAAAAAAGTTGTCAAAATTTAATAATCAAAATATCATCCTTTAAAAACCTTAGTATTTTTCTTCCTATTCAGGTATTGATTATTGGAATCAGTACGATTCCAACGTTATTTTTTCATACATTTTATTCAAGTAATTGGTGTATTTTAAATTATTGTCATAATGTTAATAAATTAAGGGTCTTATTTTCTAAATTATGATATAAAATTAGAATTTGATATTTTCTAAATTTTGATACATCTTAATTCTTAAATTTTAAAAATAAATAAAAGTAGTCTTTTAATATCATCGTTAATTTTTGTTATGTGTTAAACTGGGTTCTAAAATGATAAAATGATATTTGAGTTGAAATTTGTAAGTAGTTTAAATACTAATTTAAAACGCTTTTTTATATCAAATAAATCTAAAATAATTATTTTTAATTTTTATAATCAAATTATATTAAAGTTTGAAAGATGAAAGAATTGTATAAGAATATTTTGTAATAGTTGTACTTTATTTTTGAACACGTGTTTTTTTTTTCTTTGACTTGATGGAAATCGGTGAAGTTAGTTCTAACTTTGTTTGGCTAATTTTGGAATTGAGCTATCTTCTATGTCGATGTAATGCTATCCGAGTTGGATAAAATAATTATAAATATTAAAATTATCTTTAAATATATAAAAAAAAATCTCTAATAAGTCTCACTTCTCCTTCTCAATTTGTTTTTTGTGTTACTGTAAGTGTTTTTTCCCTCATCCTGCTAAACATTTCCGTATCTATCATATGAAAGACCGAACTAAATTTGGTATAATTTGTTCTTTGAAATCATATGCTAGTTAGGTTTAAATTTGGTATTCCAAATTCATATTGAACCAACAAATATTGCACGGTCTTATTGAACTATAATTATGCAATATGTGATTAATTTCTTGTAAGGGCGCTAACATCATTAGAATTATTTTCACAAGTTGACCTTCACAACCATTTTATGTCAACATCCTCGTTTTCCATCACTCCCATATAACAAAATCTATATGATTTAATCATTCAAATTTTGAATAAGATGATAACTTCTTTTTTTATGTGATCAAAATCATTTAGTTTTTAATTTAATAAATATTATTTTTCAAATAAAAACTTAACTATTTAAAAGGATTTATGTCAGTTTAAGGTAAACTTTTATTGATTGTTGACAGTGTAAACAAACTTCTCCATAAGACCTTATATGAAAAAAAATTAAAAAGAAAAAAATTAAATTAAATTATTTATAACTTACAATTAACTTGTAAGTAAGTTAAAAATACAATTTAAAAAAAAATTACACAAGAGAGCTTGATACCATCTATTCAATAAAGAGTACGATCATTTCTGAATTTGAATCTTCAAAAGGCACAACAAAAATAATTCAGAGAAGAACGCGGAATAAGACAAAGATGGAGGACGTCACAATTCAAGTGAAGATTCGCCACAAAGATGTAATCTTTTATAAGAACCAGATACCTAAGCCAAGAATATAGAGAATCCTCTCTTTAATCAAATAAAATTCAATATATATATATATATATATATAACTCATTTCAATTTAAAATCACATTCACAAACTCGATCAACAACAATAATTTACTATTACCAACAATTCCAAAAGACTTATATTAACAAGTTTTAACATAACATTTCGTGTATCAAAATCAATATTGAGATACATTCTCAGCTTCTTAAGTAGTTATCTTTACATTTAGTTATAGCTCTAATCATGTCTCACCATTTGATTGTCTTAATTTACTTAATTAGATAACTAATGAAACTTACATATCCCTATACCTTAATGAGTCTCCGGCTTAGTACTCAATCATTAAGGGACCAGGCTTAGTACTCAATCATTAAGGGACCACTACCTTCATTAATATCTTCACCACTGTACCCACAAAAGAGTTACAATAAAAAGGAAACAACAAGGGTTATAACATCTATGAAGACAAACAATACTATAAAGAGTCGCAATTAGGAATGTCAACGGAACGGGTAGGGTACAAGTAGTAGCCCATTCGTATCCTACCCGTCAGATAAGTATCTGTCATGTATCCGTACGAGTATCCGTTATGCGGGTACCCACATATTTTTTTAAAATTCAGGGATATCGATGGATACCCGTGGGTATTTACAAAAAGAAAATTTTAATATTTATTAATAAATTTTAACTATAAATTCAAATAAAAATATAATGCATAACATTTATAAAATTCAAACAAAGTGTAAATAATTCATTTAAATAGTGTTGAATGATAGTTTACAAATAAATTGAGATTTTTTAAAACCAATTGATAAAAAATAATTCATTCAAAATCAATGTGTTAACATTTTAATCATTTTTTTATTTTTTTATAATTTAAATTAGAATATAGCGGGTACGAGTATCTACATATTCACATATTAGAATACCCATACCCGCCTCGTTAACATGCGGGTATAAAAAATACATGTACTCATTACCTGCACATATCTATTTTCTATCTATTGCGAAATTTATCCGCGAATACTCGTGGATACGAATTTTTTTGACATCCTTAATCGCAATGTCCACAAAAGACAACAACACCAATAAAGAGTCACCACACCTGCGAAGTGTAACATATAATATTATACTTTAATGCATATAACACATAAATATTTCAATTACAAATTATATAAAAGTTCATCATAGGAATGTCACTTGAACAATGTGTTTTTTAGCAAAATCATGTTAAAAGGAGGGACTTGTCTCACTTAGATTTTCGCTTAAGGATTTAAATTATTGTTTAGGAGAAAATCTCTGATAAAAGACATACTCATCTCTCTCAGATTTTTGTCGAAGCAATCAAATCTTCATTTGAGCAAAATTTTTCTAAAGACTTTTCTTGCTCAAATTTTGCTTGAGTAGGAATTTTCTACTTATGTGAAAATCTAACATAACTCTAACACATAAAACTCGACAAAATCTACCCAAAACTCAACAAAATCATGTTACCAATTCAACCATCTTTAGCGAGTTTAAAACAATAATCACTTATAAATTAAAGCATTCAAAACTCATAAGCATTCTTATAACTTAACATGGTAATCTTACTTTAAACCTTTATTCGTATCAAATCAAGATATATTCACTTAGTATTCCAACTTGATCAACAAAATTTTCAAAATCAAAACTAAATAATAAAATCACCTTTTTTAATTCAACTCTCCACTACAACTCTGTATCCAGAACAATCGAAATTAATCAAATTTGTTCCAAAAAGGTGATCAATTCAACTCTCCAATACAATTTCTCTTACCTGTAATTCTTGTTCAAAAAAAAAAAACAAAATCAAACAACCAACAAAGTTAAAAAATTCTAAATTGCTTAATGAATCATAATTCATAAATAAAACACGCTACTATAAATATAGGCTATCAAGAATTAATTTACTTGAGTGAAGTCTTATATGCATATAATAAAACTCACACATAAAAGTACATAAAAGTTAAAGGAAAAAAAAATAAGAAACCATAAATGTATGAAAATTATAATATTAGTGCCCATCGTGGGGTCGATAACAAGGTTTTAAGATAAATCATCGGTCCTTTAAACCCTCAGTTGGTGATGATTTGTCATTTTCCTTAAATCTCAATTGGAGGATTTATATTCCTACAATGCCCAATAGTCCTATATCTCTTAGGAGTCGAGGCCTAAAGCATTTTAAATTCTCATTCATCCTTCCATCCTCCAAGATGCCTTTTAAGGACAAAATTGTGACGAAACTCCACGCTCCAAAGCGGACAATACCTCATATGCATGTAATTTACCCTAACAATGAAAGTCAATGGACTTGGGATGCAGAACATTGGCATCCACTATAGGGTCGATAACAAGGTTCTAAGACAAACCATCAGTCCCTAAAGTCCTCCATTTGGGAAGATTTGTCGTTCTCCTTAGACCTTGACTTGTGGACTTATGTTCCTATCACGTCCAATAGTTTCACATCACTTAGGAATGAAGGCCTAAGGCGATTTAAATACTTCTTCCTCATTCCACCCTTTGATACGCCTTTTAAGGACAAAAGCATGATGAAGCTTCACGCTCCAAAAAGGACAAAAACACATATGCATGGTGATTGACCCTAACAATGTTACGCGGCAGACTTGGGATTAGAACATTGACATCCCCGTGAAGACAATAATGAGGTTCTAAGACATACCATCAGTCCCTTAAACCATCCATTGAGGATAATCTGTCATTCTCCTTAGACCTCGAATGAGACTTAACCAATTATGTTTTATTTTAAATTAATTTCAACTAATCATATTTTTTATTAAATTAATTACATCAATTAAAAAATTATTTAAAATAATCCCTCGTATATTTTATTTTATTTTAAATTAAATTTAACTACAAGGACAAAATTATAATTTTATAATTTTATCAATTTAAATAGTTTTTATTTATTACATTCATCAAATCAGTCAAAAATATTTACAAAATTTTCTTTTTTTTTTCTTTACTTTCTATTATCTTTTTTTTAATTCAAACAATTTTTTCTTCATTCTTTTTCTCATCAAATTTATTATTTTTACTTTTTCAAATCCATCTTTAAATCCAAATAAATCATTAACATTTCATGACTCAAAAATCATGGTCATCCACAAAATTCTCAATTAGGTATTTTTTCTAAAAACAATTACAAATAGTCTTAAGATAAGTTAAAATCAGTATCACATGTCAATTCAATCTTTTTTTTCTTACTTTTTTAAAATTTCATTTAAGTTTTTTTGCAAATTTTTTGTTTTGTCCACGTGTCAGGTCTTGTTGTGACATGTGACATTGACAATATCAAATGATAGAACAATGTCATCTATTACAATCAACATCTTGTACTCAATTTAATCCCTATGTATTTTTTTATTGAATTTAGTCCCCATTTTTTTTTTAAATGAATCAATATTGTCTCTCTCATTATTTATTATTTATATCATTATTATACTAATATTTTTATTAAAATTGACTTTTAATATATTACATTATTGTGTATTTTTATTTGTTAATTGTATAATAAAAATGATTTTTTAAATTATTTTTATTTTAAATTTTAAATATTTTAAAGTCAAACAAATATTTATCTATATTTTATTTTATTTTAAGTCCAACATTTTGTTATTTATCGTATAAATATTGTCATATTTATTAATATATTATGAATTTATAAGATTAAAACTAGTTAATTTAAACGGAATCTAATAATTTAAATGGTATAGTTTATAAATTATTCAGAAATATTTAGTAAAAAAATCAATTTTAAACTAAATATCAATATAATATTTATATAAACAATAAATTTAGTCCTAATTAAAAAAGGGTCCAATTAAAAAAAATTGGACGAAATTCATATATATATATATATATATATATATATATATATATATATATATTTATTTGAGTGTAAGACAATGGCACGTGACATTAATTATAACATGTGACACTACTCTCTCACCTGATACACCCTATTGTGTGACATTGACATTGTCACATGTTACACCAGGGGACTTGATCCGTAACAACAAAAATTTTGCAAAATAAATTAAAAAGAAATATAAAAAATTACGAATTGACACATAACACTAATTTTAACTTATCTTAGTGTTGTTTGTAATCTTCTTTTAGAAAAATTTCTAATTAAGTCATATTTTCAAAATTGAAATTCAATTGAAAAAAAAAACTAAAATTAAAACTCAATTAAAACAAAAAATTAAGTGGGAACTCACTTAAAATTTTTCAACCAAAGTGAAAACTATAAGAGGAATTAAATCTACTTTTAATAAAATATTATTTAAATTTGTCTATCCATTTTTTTTTCTTCGTATATTAAAGTAATACTCTTATGAAAAAGTTAAGACTATTTGATAATTTTGTTTAGAAAGTTGATCATTTACAATTTTTCTTACTATATGTAAAAAAAAAAATGCCACCACTATTAGAGTGAAGTCTTTTTTTGTGTAGTTGGATGGTATATGTCATATTCAGTGTCCACCACATTGTACTTATTATAATATAAAAAATATATAAACATCAGACGCGCAGTTTAGAAGAGCGTGGGGCTGTAATAAGTCTATGAAGAAAAGAAAACTCATGGTTTATTAGGCATGGGTTTAAAATGTTTATGGTTATGTTTGGATGAATTAATTCTGTTATACGGAATATGTTTGGATAAAGCAATTAGAAAATAATTCAAATTTAAAATTTTTTGAAATATATTTTAAATAAATAAAATAAAAGAATTTCAAATATCCTAAAAACATAAGAAAATTAAAATTTTATTCATTCTTTATTTCATCATCATTCAATTTATGAAGGTCAAGTTAGTATAGGATAAGAGTAAGACAAGTTGATCTGAAACGAAAGTTAAATCGAGTTGACTATAAACAAAGGTTGAGTCGAATCAATTCAAACCTATGGTCAATCTAAGTTGGCCTCCGTCAATTTGATATGGTGGTTTGTGTGAACCAAAGTTTATCCAACCAAATTAATTCAAATGATAATCACACCACACTTCACAATGAATTTTAAACAACTAACTTATCTTAGAAATCTATTTCTCACAATTGCTCCTTAGAACTCTATTTTTCACAAGATGACCTAATTAGACAAAGAAAACCTGATTATAAATCTAAATATATAACCATGATCATAAAGTAACAAATACTTACTTTAAACACATTTGAGTTACATGCATTGGAGTATAGTACATATACAATTCAAAGAGTTAAAACTACCTCAAAAGGGATAAAAATTGAACTTATTTAGTTTTTCATTTTGATCATATGGATATATAGAGTGCTTGACGAGGAGTAATCTATGGTTCTGTTTCGGTCTAGGAATGCTATCTAAACCAAAACAGTAATTCTTTTCTTCTCTACTGTCGATCCCCCTAATGGTACTGGAATCCACCTTTTAAGCATTTTCGTTTAGCCCTGTTCTCCTTAATTTTCTCCTAAAAATCAGTCCACGTTCTCCTAAAATCTAGTCATCCAGTACTCGATCTTTACGCATCAGTTTTTAACAGATTCTTTTATCAGTTTCTTTTTTATGGGCTTACGGATCATATCATTAATGGGCCTGTATTAATCGCATGTTGAAAATGCTCGAGGCTTCATCGGGTCCGACCTGTTTTGATCGTTCCGAACTACTCTGATGTGGTACCTCGGTTGCCTCGGTCCCGATAACGATACACAGCCCTCCAACCTTATTTTGGGCTAGCACAACATAAGGTTGCTCGCTTCCTCAGATGTGAAAAAAGCGAATCGCTGCTTCCTGTTAATGAAGTGACGTATCGTGCTTGCATTTATTACTCCTTACCTACCAAGACACGTGTTCAGCCATCGAGTGCTCCAACTCCTTTTGTCAGTTTTTAATCAAATGGCTGAAATGTAAACCCTAAACAACCGTTCCAATTTCTTTTACTTGTGTTTCTTCTTCCTCTTCGACTTCTCGTATCTACGTCGCTCTTTTGCTTGGCTTTTCTCCAGAAACGTGCCTTCTCCCTTGCTGTTCCAGGTATGTTGCTTGTACTTTTTTCTCAACTTTGTCTGTCATTCCTGGTGATTATTGTTCGTATTGCTTCTTCCTGTAAACGTTTTAATTCTAAGAATGTGAGCCTCGAAGTAAGATTGGGTTTTTAATGGTCTATTTATTTTCAGATTTTCCTGTTCGTTCTCGTTCATCCCTGTTTTGAGCATTAGAACCTTTAGGGTATTTAACTTTTGACCAAAATGACTTCTTATGATATCCAATACCCTTGGGCTCCTTTAGACCTTAAGCAGGAATGTACTGGTTTTTGTACTGAGAAAAGAGTTCAAGCTTTTAGGGAAAAACAAGCTTTGTGTAAGGAAGATGAGAATGACGTTATTGTAGGGGTATGCGAACTCGATGAACCTGTCTGTAGAGATGGTACGCTCCCTCCTCGAGAAACCTTTACTTTCATATATGCTACCCTTTTTGAGAGATTAGGTTTCCGACTTCCCTTTAATAATTTTGAAAAGGGATTAATGACTACTTTGAATGTAGCTCCTGCACAGTTGCACCCAAACAGTTGGGCATTCATACGAGCTTTCCATATCTTATGTAAGGGTCTCGGTATCCAACCCACTCCTGCTATGTTTCTGTACTTTTTTGAGTTAAAGAGTGGCTCGTCCCGATCAGTTTGGTACTCCTTGAGTGGAGCAGGGGGTAGAGGTTTGCTCACCCTATACCAGTCGTCCTATAAAGGTTTTAGGGGAGCTTTCGTAAAAATCCTAGCCCCAGAACACAATCCTACTTTATTAGAGGGATTTCCTTTGTATTGGACAAAATCTCTTGTGCTAAAGAGAGCTCGCCCCTTTGAAGAGCTAGATCCGGCGGATCAGAGAGGTTGTGCAGAACTGGAGGGTCTAGAGGTCATTTTCAACATCCGTAAGATCTTAGACCTCGAATATCGAGAAGTAGACTTAAAACTATTCATTGGTATATACTTTAACCCTGTTTGTGTGTTTTTATTAATTATCTTCTATTAATTTCGCTAATTCTAGTTATTTTTATAATGTTTTGCTAGAGAGACAAATGGCCCTGTCTCAGAAGGATTTACTTAGACGAATCAAGCTTAAGGGAAAACCAAAGGAGCAGGTCTCTCGGTCTCAAGCCCAATCTTCCAAAATCGTCATTGATAGCGATCCTGAGACGACCCAAAGTGACTCTCAGTTAAAGAAAAGAAAACGAAGCCAAGGTGATCATGATGGGGAGATTTCCGAGTCTATTAACCGCGTGCCGACCGTCGATGGGACTGGGACCAGTACTCTTGTTGTTTCGGGATCAAGGAAAAGCTTCTGGGATGAGGACTTCGAACATCTTGCTCATGGGCGAGCTCATAACTTCTTCGCGACTGATAACACCATGCTTTCTGGCAAGAGCGTTGCGTCGGCTCGTGAGGAGGTGTTACGATGCCTACATCAGGCCGAGGCATCTACCATTTTCCTAATTGATCGTATGGAAGCATTAGAGTTAAATGAGTTTGTGCTAACAGACGATCTTGACAAAGCGAAGAAAGATGCCGTGCGACTCCGATCTGATGTGGCTGAACTCGCCAACGTTCAAAAAACTCTAGAACAAAAGGAGCTTGAGCTAACTTCTTTGCAGAAAAAACTGGACGAGTTAATGCCCTTGAAGACAAAACTCGAAGAGCTAACACCTAAAGTTGAGGTTTACGAGACTCAAATACAAGAGTTGACAACAAAGTGCCAGAATTTAGAGAATGAGAAAGAGGAGCTCGCTGATCAGCTTTGCTCCACTTTGAATCAAGGTTTTCAACTAGCCCTGGATCAAGTAAAAATACTCTGCCCTGATGCTGATACCTCTCTCGCGAGTATTACGAAGGAAGTTATAGAGGGTCAATTAGTAGAGATAGGTGATGAGTGAAGTAGAGATATGTAATAGGTTTCCTTTTTTGAAAAACCTTTTGCTTGTCGTACCTGAATATTTTGGTTTATGAAATCTGATGCGTTACTTAAATGTATGGCTAAGCTATAGAACTTTATATGCATTTATAATATGTTAGTATGTAAAAAAGGAATCGTTTGGTAAAGTACCTGGATCATGATCGAATGCTTGCCTTGTGTCTTCAGTATGCTGGAGGGATCGTTAGGGCAAAATAACTTGCTATTTTGATAATTTCGGATATACGTTTGGGATCGGACCGAGTACAAAGCTTGCAACGTACTAAGGTTATTTCCAGCGCGTAGCTAGGTCAATCCGAACAAGGAGCCCTCAGCGTACTGAGGTTTTATCTAGCGCGTAGCTAGGTCGGACCGAATAAGGTGCCCTCAGCGTACTGAGGTTTTATCCAGCGCGTAGCTAGGTCGGACCGAATAAGGAGCCCTCAGCGTACTGAGGTTTTATCTAGCGCGTAGCTAGGTCGGACCGAATAAGGTGCCCTCAGCGTACTGAGGTTTTATCTAGCGCGTAGCTAGGTCGGACCGAATAAGGAGCCCTCAGCGTACTGAGGTTTTATCTAGCGCGTAGCTAGGTCGGACCGAATAAGGTGCCCTCAGCGTACTGAGGTTTTATCTAGCGCGTAGCTAGGTCGGACCGAATAAGGAGCCCTCAACGTACTGAGGTTTTATCTAGCGTGTAGCTAGGTCAGACCGAAGATTCGTACAGACGCATCATGTAAAAAACCCACCTCGTTAAAAAACCCTCCCTATTTATGGAAGGGAAAAAGAGTGTGGGACCCACCTCATAAAAAAGAGAGTGTGGGATTTTATTTATAGAAAAAATTTGCAAAGAATAGGAAAGTAATAATGTATACAAGAGATGTTTAACTAAAATAGAACCGTAAATTGGCTGCGTTCCAAGTCCTGGGAATTATCGTCCCGTCCAGCGTTTCGAGCTTGTACGCTCCACCCAAAAGAACTTTCTGTATACGAAATGGCCCAACCCATTTGGGTGATAGTTTATCCTCTAACTCGGCGGCGTGAGCCTTCCTAAGCACCAAGTCATTTTCTTTGAAATTGCGGGGTCGTACTTTGGTCTGGTATCGTCGTTCCACTCTTCTCCTGGTGGCTTCGCTAGTGATCCGAGCTAATTCACGAACTTCTTCCAGCACATCGAGATTTCCGTGAATGCTCTGGTAGTCGGCCTCTGGAGGAACCCTTTCTCTTGTTGGATTTCCGAGCTCTATAGGAAGGAGAGCGTCAGTTCCATATACCAGATTAAAAGGAGTCTCATGTGTTGTTGTCTGAGGAGTCGTGTGATATGCCCATAAAATTTGAGGTATTTCTTCTGGCCAGGAGGTTCTTGCCGAGCTTATTCTTCGTTTGAGTGCTTTTAAAATAACTTTATTGGCCGCCTCGGTTTGACCGTTAGTCTGGGGATGCTCTACAGATGAGAATCTTTGTTTGATCCCTACTTCGTTGCACAATTTTCTGACTTGGGAGCTCGTAAATTGAGTTCCGTTATCTGATATAAGATGGTGAGGTCTGCCGAATCAACATATTATGTTTTTCCAGATAAATTTGGCGATTTTTGAGGCCGAGATAGAAGCAACTGGTTCTGCTTCGATCCATTTCGTCATATACTCAATAGCCACCACCAAAAATTTCATCTGCCGAGCCGCTAGCGGGAATGGCCCTAATATATCAATACCCCAGGTGTGGAATGGCCACGGAACATTGATGGAATGCAGGACCTCGGGCGGAGCGTGGTGTAGGTTAGAGTGTCTCTGACACTGGTCACACTTTTGCACATACTCAACACAATCCTTCTTCATTGTGGGCCAAAAATAACCGGCTCGGAGCGCACGTAACATGAGGGCTCGTCCACCGATGTGACTTCCGCATATTCCCTCATGAAGTTCGACTAGAATCCTCTTGGCTTCTTTCTCATTAACACAAGTTAAAATGGGTCGGGAAAACCCAAGTCGGAAAAGATGACCATCCAGCAGGGTGTATCTAGAAGAACTCCTTTTTACGCGATTAGCCTCTGTTGCGTCTGAAGGTAATACTCCGTCGGCGAGGTAGGTTTTGATGGGAGTCATCCAGGTTTCCGAGCTGTTATTTCCCTGAGAAGTCATGACTACGACGCCGTCTGCACGACTTATGCGCGGGGTGCTTAGTGTTTCCCGAATGACCGATTTCTGGTGGCCCGGTTTGGTGCAACTGGCTAGTTTAGATAGGAGATCTGCTCGGTTATTGTCTTCTCGAGGAACATGTATTAATTCAAAAGTGGTAAAGGCTGTAGCCAAAGATTTTACGTACTCTAGATACCGTGCCAACTGGGGATCTCGTGCTGCGAAATCACCGTTGACCTGTCCAGTCACCAATAAGGAATCGCTCCGAGCAATGAGATGGCAAATTCCCATTTCCTTGGCTAACAACATTCCTGCGGCTAGGGCTTCATACTCCGCTTGATTATTGCTGGTTTTGAAAGAGAATTTCAGGGATTGCTCCACTAGCACTCCCCCAGGTCCTTCTAGGATGACTCCTGCTCCACTTCCCCGTTGATTAGAAGAACCATCTACTGATAAGAGCCATTTTGCAGCTACCATGTCTCTCTTGTTGGTGTCACAGTCATCGCTACCGATTGAAGGCAAAGTCAGTTCTGCCAGGAAGTCTGCCAACACTTGTGCTTTAATGGGCCCCCTCGGTTCGTACGTGATGTCGTACTCTCCCAATTCTAAAGCCCATTTGACTAGACGACCTGTCATATCCAATTTTTTGAGGACCTGCTTGATAGGAAGGTCCGTTTTCAGTATCACTTGAAAGCGTTGGAAATAAGGTCAGAGTTTTCGTGCAGTGATGACAATTGATAAAGCTGCTTTCTCCAAGGTTGGATATCTCTTTTCTGCACCTCGTAGTAACCGGCTGACGAAGTATATGGGCCTTTGCGCGCCCTCTTTTTCCTGCACCAGGACCGAGCTGATCGCATGCTCGGTTACAGTTATATACATTTGTAACGGCACTCCAACCTCGGGCCGACTGAGTACTGGAGGACGACTTAGATATTCCTTCAGCTCTGTGAAGGCCTGTTCACAATCAGGTGTCCACTGAAACTTGTTGTTCTTTTGCAAACATTGGAAGTAGGGATGTCCCTTGTCACCACTTTTCGCTAAGAACCGTGCCAGTGCCGCCATTCTTCCCGTTAACTGTTGCACCTCACGTATACAGCTTGGACTTTTCATGTTGATTATCGCCATGCATTTATCGGGATTAGCCTCTATTCCTCTTTCGGTTAGCATAAAACCTAGAAATTTGCCAGCTTTGACACCAAAAACGCATTTTTCCGGGTTTAGGCGTAATTGGTATTTGTTGATAGTATCAAATAATTCTTGGAGATCGTCCGCGTGATTATTTCCGCTGACTGAGGTGACCACCATGTCATCTACGTAGGCTTCTACGTTGCGCCCGAGCATAGGTTGTAGAATTCTATCCATCATTCTTTGATATGTTGCACCAGCGTTTTTGAGTCCAAAAGGCATGACCCGATAACAAAAATTTGCCTTCGTTCCCATGAAAGCCGTTTTATCCTCGTCCTCCGAGTGCATTCGGATTTGATTGTATCCAGAGTATGCGTCCATGAAGCTTAACAATCCACAACCCGATACTCTATCCACCAAAGAGTCTATGTTGGGCAGTGGGTAGGAGTCTTTAGGACATGCAGCATTCAAGTCCGTGAAATCGACGCACATTCGCCATTTTCCGTTAGCCTTTTTCACCATTACTACGTTGGCCAACCACTCGGGATATTGGATCTCCTTGATGTGTCCTGCCTCTTGTAATTTCACAATCTCCTCCGCAGCGGCCTTCGCTTTTTCTTCGTTTAGCCTTCTGCGTCTTTGTATTTTCGCCTTACTTTTGGGATTTACATTCAAGCGATGGCAAATGACATCCGGGCTGATTCCTGGCATGTCTCTAGCAGTCCATGCGAACGATGCGAGATTGGATCGTAAAACCCGACAGAGATCGGCTTCGATGCTCGGATCCATTCCCGAGCCTATTTCCACCTTCCTTCCTAAAGAGATTTCTATCTCCTTTAAGTCTCCGACAGGTTTTGGACCACGACGTTCATCCGTTGACCTCGGGTCTATCTCCTCCTGCTTGGTTTCACCGTGAACGGGAGCGGCCTGGGCCAAAGTGTAGGTCCTTCGGGTACGTAAGCTATTTTCGTAACACTTGCGGGCAACCTCCTGGTCAACCTTCATGGTGACGACTTTTCCTTCTGTTGGAAATTTCATTTTCATGTGACTGGTGGAGACGACCGCCCCCAATTTATTTAAGGACGGTCTTCCTAGCAACAAGTTATAGGAAGAGGGCGCATTTACGACCAGGTACCGAATCACGATGGTCTTTGCTGCCTGATCGTCTGAAAAGGTCGTCCTTAAGTCTACATGGCCGCGGACTTCAACTTGCTCTCCCGAGAAACCCACTAAGACCCCATCGAATGGTTGTAGCTGATCGCGTGGTACTTGTAGACCTATGAACGCGTCCCAGAACATCACATCTGCTGAACTTCCTTGATCGATGAGAACTCGATGGACATTTCGTCCCATCATGACGACTGATAAAACTACCGGGTCATCTTCATGGGGGTAGACGTCCCTCATATCTTCCCATGTGAAAGTGAGGGTCGGTACCGAACTTGGTGCTGCTAAAGTGGCTGTCGTCATGATACTTCGGGCGTATCGCTTTCTTGATGACTTGGTCGGTCCGCCACCTGCGAAGCCCCCTGCGATAGTATTGAAGTCTCCGAGGATCGGTATCTCGTGTGATTCTCCCGTTTGTTTTTGGTGTTGCGGTCGCTCAGTCTCCGCTCGTGGGCTCTCCTGGCTTACATACCTTTGGATCATCCCTCTGCGCGCAAGACTAGCTAGCTGTCCTGTTAGAGGATAACATCCTTCGGTATCGTGGCCATGAGTTTTGTGAAATTCACACCAAGCTGATGTATCCTTTCCTAACAATCTCCCTGTTTCTAAAGGAAATCGTAGGTACCGTGCAACTTCATCATCTTTGATTATCTGGACTTTAGGTTTTACCAGGGTCAGACAGATTGGCTTGATCAACTTCCTCTGGGGCGGTCTCTGGGTGGAGTAAGGGGTGAATTTGTGATTGGCCTTCTTATGGGGTGAAAAAGCCCCCATTACCTGTCGCCTGGTGTCCCTACCCTTATAGTCTGGGTTAGGGCGTTTTTCATCCGCTCTTTTCCGTTGCATGGCTTCCTCGGTTTCGATGTAAATAGCGGCTCGGCTTCTCACCTCAGCTAACGTCACGGCCGGTAGTCTGATTAAGGACTCGCTGAAGGAGTTTGCTCTCAATCCTTTAACAAAAGCTCCTACCAGCATCTCTTCACTGGGATTAATGAGCCCCATACTTATGTCGCAAAAACGATTGAGGAATTGCTTTAGTGATTCCTCTGGGCGTTGTTTTATGTCGAACATATCAGCAATCTGTAACTGCTTAGGTCGGTAGACAGCAAATCGCTCCATAAACACCTGGGAGAATGCGGCGAACGATGCTATGGAAGCTGCGGGGAGTTTGCTGAACCACTTGAGAGCGGTTCCGGTGAGTGTTCCCACGAACATTTTGCAACGAATAGCGTCGCTTCCTCCTGAGATCAGCATTTGAGCTCGGAATGCCTTCAGATGGGCTTCGGGATCGCCTTCGCCAAAGAACGGTGGGATTTTCGGAATAATGAAATGTGGAGGGATCATCTCGTCCATGATTCCTCGTATGAATGGATGTCCCTCTTCTTGAATCGCACTTCTGTTTGTAAGACCACGATCATGAAAATGATCGCGATCTCTCATCCATGTCCTCAGCTCCTCGTTGCTCCGACGCAACTGCTCCTGTTGTCGTAGCGATTCTTCTAAGCGTTGGCGAGATTCTGATGCCTCTTTCCGCAGACGTTCGCTTTCTGCTTCTACTTCCGCTCGTCGTGTTGTTTCGCGTTCCTGCCAACGTGTTTGCTCGTCGTTCGCTTGCTTCCGTATTACCTCATTCTCTTGTCGTAGATTTTCTATAAGCTGCATTATCTGTTCCATCGTAGGAGGGTCACCCCCCCATTGTTTCCTGCTGTTGATGTGATTGCCATTCGGATTTTTAGTGGACAGGGATACTAGTTTTACCTGCCCCACGGTGGGCGCCAATGTTTCGGTCTAGGAATGTTATCTAAACCAAAACAGTAATTCTTTTCTTCTCTACTGTCGATCCCCCTAATGGTACTGGAATCCACCTTTTAAGCATTTTCGTTTAGCCCTGTTCTCCTTAATTTTCTCCTAAAAATCAGTCCACG